>Ga0209013_10001319_pt1 | contig 22884 bp, 17 predicted proteins | sample Cruoilmetagenom2_FD_187291 | JGI IMG/M metagenome (GOLD analysis project Ga0209013, IMG submission 187291) | Oil polluted marine microbial communities from Coal Oil Point, Santa Barbara, California, USA - Sample 2 (SPAdes) (version 2) | ecosystem: Environmental > Aquatic > Marine > Oil seeps ... | reverse complement strand
CTTTCAATAATTTTTTCCTCTTCCCACACCAAAAGAATACTTCCGTTTTCTTCCCTATATTTGCTGCCACAATGCGCACAAACAAATGTCTGATCCTTTTTCGGTTGAGTATATTCATTAATTTTCCCCCCCGAAACATATTCATTTGAGTAGTTGGTTTCGGATTTGCATTCTTCATTGCGGCAAATGAAATAATTCTTTTCTGCAGTCATAAGGCTTTTAATAAAAGGGTTCTGTCGGTTAATTAAATCGCATATGTAAATATGCGATAGCTGCTAATATAAACATTAATCCGGTGGGAGTAGCCGGCTATGCGGGCGGCACGAGTTATTTATAATGAATAAAGGCGCAGTTTTTATAGTAAACTAAAATAAATAATCCCGCTCACGAGCGGGATTATTTAAAGAGGTACCGAGCGGATTCGAACCGCTGTAGCTGGTTTTGCAGACCAGTGCCTAGCCACTCGGCCACGGTACCTTTTAAAGGTACCGCAAATTTAATAAATTATTGATAAAATCTAAGCTGAATTTTTTATTAACCTTTTCATCCACATCCAGTGAAAAACAAATAGAAAAATACTTATTAATATGACAAGTACATTCACTATAACCGAACGATAGGCATCATGTTTTACTTTTGAAATAGCATCCTGTTTTGCAGCATCATACATTGACTTAAGCGTTTCGTCATTCAGTTCGAGTGCATTTTCTGCGTTTAACGACTTAATGATATCCACTTTGTAGTTTTCAAAAGAAGCCAGGCTCGGCGCATCTTTGCCATAGGTCCTGTACGCATTGATCGGATCGTTTAAATCCATGAGCGAATAAGTCATTGAAGTAATACAAATAATAAAAGTAATTACAGCAACGAGGCAGACAGCATAACCGTACACCATCTGAATTCTAATTGATTTTTCTTTTTCCATGAGAGTTGAATTTAGTTTAATGAATAGAAAAATGATGCATTAAAGATACTCAATTAGGAAGGGGATGTCAATTTCGGATGTGAAAAAGATCTGGTTTCACGTCTGATAAAGTGACAATTCTAAGCTTACAAAGTCCATCTTGCCCCCCAGAGGCGGGTTCAATTTCCTGATCTTAATGCGTACGTTATCCACCATCGGGAATTCGTGCTGAATGCTGTCGAGGATCCTCCGCCCCACATGTTCCAGCAGTTTGGATGTTGTTTCCATCTCCTTTTTTACTAACTGGTACACAGCTTGGTAGTTCACGGTATCATGTAGCTGATCGGATTTTTCAGCAACGGATGTGTCCGCCTCCACAAACAAATCTATCAGGAACTTCGTACCGATTACCTGCTCTTCTTTAAAACAGCCGTGGTAGGCAAAAAACTCCATTCCTTCTATGGAAATAACAGACATAACAATCAGTTAACAGTTTCTTTTTTACCTAAAATATTTAACCCCAGGTCGATTCGTTTCAGCGTTTCCTCCTTACCAATAACGGCAATGATATCAAACAGATGCGGCCCTTTGGCAGCACCTACAATCAGCAGGCGAAAAGCATTCATAACCATACCCATACCGTATTCTTTTTGTTCTATCCAGTTTTTCACAGTGCGCTCCGTATTTTCGGAAGTGAATTCATCAATTTGAACCAATACATTCTTTAATTCCGTCATTTGGGTAAAAGAATCGGTTTTCCAGCGTTTTTTTACCGTTTTGGAGTCGTACTCCTCAGGAGCCAAGAAAAAGAAGGAGCTTTGCTCCCAGAGCTCCTGAACGAAATTTACACGTTCTTTTACTAACCCGATAATATAAGGAATATCCTTTTGTCCGGGGTTAATATTTTTTTCATCCAGAATGGGGCGGAACAGTTGGGCAAGTTCTTCGTTGCTTTTATCCACCAGGTAATGGTGGTTGAACCATTTGGCTTTATCCTGATCGAAACGGGCTCCCGATTTACTGACTTTGTCGAGCGAGAACGTATCCACCAGCTCTTCGAGTGTAAAAAATTCTCGCTCGTCGCCGGGATTCCAACCCAGCAGGGCCAGCATATTGATGAAGGCTTCCGGGAAATAACCGTCTTCCCTATATCCAAGCGAAACTTCACCGTTTTTCGGGTCGGTCCACTGCAGCGGAAACACCGGAAAGCCCAGCCGATCGCCATCACGTTTGCTCAGCTTACCTTTTCCGTCAGGCTTTAGCAGCAAAGGCAGATGGGCAAATACGGGCGCCTCCCATTCGAAGGCTTCGTAAAGTAAAACATGCAGCGGCAGCGAAGGCAGCCACTCCTCTCCCCTGATCACATACGTAATCTCCATCAGGTGATCGTCCACAATGTTAGCTAGGTGGTAGGTGGGCATACCGTCCGATTTAAAAAGAATTTTATCGTCCAGTACCTGTGTGTTTACCTCTACCCTGCCCCTGATCTCATCGTGCATTTCCACCACCCTGTCTTCCGGCATCTTAAAACGGATCACATAAGGCGTTCCGTTATCCAGCAGCTCCGTTACCTCCTGTTTGTCAAGTGTGAGCGAATTGCGCAGGCTCATGCGTTGTACGGCATCGTACGTAAATGTTTTCTTTTCCGATTCGAATTGTTTCCGTGCATCATTTAACTCTTCGGGTGTATCAAAAGCATAATAGGCGTGCCCTGATTGAATTAGTTTTTCGGCATATTGCTGATACATATCTTTTCGTTCCGACTGGCGATAAGGGCCGAAATCGCCGCCTTTGGTTACGCCTTCATTAAAATCCAGACCACACCACCGGAATGCTTCAATGATGTATTCCTCAGCGCCGGGTACAAAACGGTTCTGGTCGGTATCTTCTATCCTTAAAATAAATTTTCCCCCATGTTGGCGGGCAAACAGATAATTGTACAGGGCCGTGCGTACGCCGCCGATGTGCAAGGGACCTGTAGGACTCGGGGCAAATCGGACACGAATAGGTTTATCGCTCATGTACTGATGATTTTTTTGAGCTGCAAAGGTACTAAATTGACTCATTCGCTGCTTTCAGTTGCTTTCTCTTTCGCAGGGCCCACCATAAAAATCCCCAGGGAGCCATTAATAAAGTGGGAATGGTTGAATTTAAGGGTTCGGGTGTACCTTTTAATGAATGCACCATGTAGGTAAGAATAAGTGATATCATTGTCGGGATAAGGACGGCAGCAAAAATCGCCTTCCTGTCATTTTTGATGACTGAAGCAATGTTTTCACACAAACGAGTGATCGTTCCTCCCACAAAAAAAGTGTATGTAGCCTGCTTGAGGGCTGCTGTAAATCCCCAGATCAACCCATGATCGTAATTGATAAAGAAAACCACCGTACCAAGGATCAGAGCCCCGATAGATCCCATTTTCGGATCGAAAAAGACAAAATGTCCCAAGTTGTTTTTAAACCTGCTTTTTTTCTTTTTAGCCATCATCGAAAATAATTCCCGGAGCGTATTTTACTTGACAAATTTTTTAACAAGCATATCCGTGCCATCATATACCGAAACAAGGTACACACCTTTCTCGAGATTCGATGTTGATAACCGTACCTGCTTATCAGTGGAACTTGTTTTAAGAATTGTTTTACCCGAAACATCCGATACAACAATCTCTTTGATCTGGTTTGAAGGGTTTAAAAAATAAACGGTTACATAATCGGAAACCGGATTAGGCCCCAGGGTAAAGTAAACCGGCTTTTTCGTTTCCTCTACGCCCACGGTTACACTGCTTTGTTCCATCGTCCAGTTATTGGGGTCAACCTGGACCACAGCAACTTCTTTTCCTGTGTAAATGGTAAATTCGTTTAAGTTATCGGTTTGATGAATGGTAACCAACGTATCAGAATAATCGGTAAATATTAACTTGATGTCGAGCAACATGTCAAAAAATGGTGTAGAGGACGATGTTGTTTGCGTGGAGGTCAGGTGAAATTCACCGCCGGACGAGTACCAGACAAGGTTGTAAATCGGGTAGCCCTCGCCATAATACCACTGATCAAAAAATTGTCCGAAATCAAGGCCGGTAACTTCCTCAGCTGTATGTTTAAAGTTTTCTCCGGTAGCAGTGTTTCCGCTGTATTCTGTCTGGAAAGTGCCCATAACGTCAAAAAACAGGTCGTCATCCTGAATTTCATGACGCAGTGTATGAATAATGGCAGAACCTTTATCGTAGGACAGCCTGCCGCTGAAGATTCGCCATTCATTACCCGGATAAACTTCATCCTCCGGTACGTAAACAGAACCATCCTGCTGGCTCATGGCACTGTTTTGCTTATCTTGCATAAATGAATTTCCCGAACTTTCTCCCAAAATATTGTAGCGGCACAGATAATCCGAATAGGTGGCAAACCCCTCGTTGACCCAGATGTCACTCCAGGTGGCACAGGTTACATTGTCGCCAAACCACATATGTCCCAGTTCATGGGCGACAAGGCCAAACCAGAAACCGCCAATTGTAGTCATGGTCTGGTGTTCCATACCGCCACCCAGTTCCGTAAGGCAGTGGCCGTATTTTTCATCGTGAAAAGGGTAAAGAATATATAAATCGGATAATAACTCAATCATTTCCGGTGTGGCGTCAATACTCTCTTTTTTGTCTTCAAGGCACTCAGGTGTATTGTAAATGAAATTCTGGACAAGCATCGAATCGCCATCCATTCCATCAGGATGTGCATAGATACTGTAATCCTGGTAGTCAGAAACAGCAAAAGAGATCAGGTAATAGTCAATCGGGTAATTTGATTTCCACTCATAGCGGGTAAATCCATCGCCAAGATCCACAACATCAGTCAATAGACCCTGTGAACCGGCCATGTTGTCTGAAGCAGTGGTGAGAAACACCCAGCACGAATCGGCTTTGTCTTCCAGGTCCTGTTTTACCGCAAACCAGTCGGAGGCAGCAAAAGGCTCGGAAAGCGACCAGGTGACATCCATATTGTAATTGTTGTTATGAGCATGGTCAACACCTACAAAAAAACTTCCTGTAGGAGGCGTGCCGCTGTAAAAGATTTGTGCCGTTACCGTGCTGCCCACGGCAATTTCATCAACAGGCACCAGCACGTTATCGCCTTCGTGATAATAATTAGCGTATTCGGTACCGTTAACCAATATCTGGCTGATGACCATTTCAGGGATTAGCTCAAAAGCAAAAGTGTCGAGCGGAAAAAGTACATCTGCTTGTATGGTTGTGTTTCCTTCAATATAAGTTGAGGTGTTTGTAACGGTGATATCTAAAAAGTAAAATGTTACATCATAATCATCCATATATTCGCTTTGCCAGTTGTATAAGTATTCGAGTGAGCGACTCTGGTTGATGAATTGCGTTTTGTGTGCACAGTATTGTTCTTCGTCATCCAATGTATTCCATTGAGCGAAAGAACCAAGTGTAAAAGAAATAAAAATAATGAGGATTAGAGTTCGTTTCATTGTAAAAGGTTTTTAAGGCAGTGTGCCTAATTTATATCTTTGCAAAAGTATAAAATTGGCGGCGAACGCTGCAATCATTAAAAAAGCACTGTTTTTAATGCGTAATGATCTGGAAATAGTAAAGCAAAAACTAAAAGGCTTTATCAGCAAGTATTATAAAAATCAAATAATACGCGGGCTGCTCGTGAGCGGTTCTGTATTGCTTGTTTTACTTCTGCTTGTTGACTTAATCGAGTATTATTCGTGGTCAGGCCAGGGGATCAGGACTATTATCTTTTATAGCTATGTGGCAGTTACCGGGTATGTTCTGGTACGCTATGTAATCATTCCTCTTGTTAAGTTGTTTCAAATCGGTCGTACGATCAGTAACAAGGAAGCTGCCCGCATCATTGGCCGGCATTTTCCGGAAGTAAATGATAAATTACTGAACACCTTGCAGCTGGAAGAGAAGCTGACAACAGGAAGAGATCAAAAAGAGATGGAACTGTTGCTGGCAAGTGTGCAGCAAAAAGCAAGCAGTTTGAAACCTGTCCCGTTTAAAAAGGCGATTAATTTCAAAAAAAACCTTGCCTACCTTCGGTATCTTATTCCCCCTGTACTGATAGTTGTTGCTGTATTGATCGTTGCACCATCGTTTATTACCGAACCTTCCACACGGATCATCAGGCATCAGGTAGCGTTTGAGAAACCGCTGCCTTATGAGATCCACCTGCTGAATGATTCGCTGACTGTGCTGCAACACGAAGACTACACCATAAAATTAGAGGTTACAGGTGAGGAGTTGCCGGCACATCTAAAACTGTCGGAAGGTGCGTTTTCTTTTCGTATTCCGGAAACAGAACCAGGTAACTATGAATATACGTTCCGGGACGTGGAAAGCGATATATATTTCACTGTAAATACAGAGGAATATCAGAGTGCCGAATATCATCTGTCTGTACGTCCGAAACCGGTTATTTACAACATCAACGTGGGACTGCATTACCCGTCTTACCTGGGCAAAAAGGACGAAATGATTGAAAATGCGGGGGACATGGTTGTACCCGAAGGAACTTTGCTGACCTGGAATATATACACAAAGGATACGCGTGCGGTTGTCTTTAAAACAAATAAAGAAGTCCTTGTTTTATATACGGCAGAAGGAAATATATTTACATACAAAACAAAGGCCAGAGATGAGTTTCAGTACACAATCTACGGAAAGAACAGTTTTGTAAACCATTCTGACTCTTTGAGTTTTTACGTTACTCTGATAAAAGACGAATACCCAATCATTGAACTGGAAGAATATACGGATGAAAAAATAGTGGGATTCACCCACTTCAACGGAATAATATCAGATGATCATGGCTTCCATTCCATGTATTTATGGCACCGAAAAGATGATTCTGCCAAAGAAGAGTGGAATAAAATAGATATAAAGATAGACAAAGAGCTGAGCAAACAATTTATTCAATATACGATCAGGGCGGAAGATTTTAGCTTATCACCAGGAGAAAATATGAGCTATTATTTTGAAATTAAAGATAATGATGCCGTTAATGGTTATAAGGCATCTAAAACAAAAATGTATGCCATTAACTTCCCTACCGAAGAACAATTGGCAGAGAATGCGCAGGAAAAATCGGAAGACCTAAAAAAGGAAATGAAAGAAGCCAGAAAAGATATTTTCGATTTGTCGGACCAAATGGAAGAACTCCGGAATTCTTTATATGAAAAGAAAGATCTGAACTGGATGGATAAGCAACAAATGGAACTCATGCTGGAAAAGGAAGACGAGCTGCTGAATAAAATTGAAGGGTTGAAGGAGTTGAACAGGCAGATGAAAGAGCTGGAGAAAATGATGCAGCAGGAAGTGGACCCCGAACTCGCCAGAAAGCTGAAAGAACTGGAGAAGCTGTTCAACGAGCTGATGGACGATGAAATGAAAAAGGAGCTGGAAAAGATGAAGAAAGAGCTTTCGGAACTGGATAAGGAAAAAGTGAACGAATTCCTGGAGGAGATGAAGAAGAAGAACGAAGAGTTGATGAATAACCTGGATCAGAACCTGGAAATGCTGAAGCAACTGGAATTTGAAAAAAAGGTGGATGAGGCAATTAAAAACCTGGAAAAACTGGCAGAAGAGCAAAAACAACTGGCAGAAAAAACCGGACAAAAAGAAATTGCAAAGGAAGAATCTTTAGAACAACAAAAGAAAATTAACGAGGAGTTTGAAAAAATTAAAGAAGATCTAAAAGAAGCGGATGCCTTAAACAAAGAGCTGGAAGAACCCTTAGATTTTCAGTCGGATACGGCAAGCGCAGGTCAGATTCAGCAGGATCTGGATGAGGCTACATCAAAGCTGGAAAAGGGCAAACAGAAAAAAGCTTCGGAAAGCCAGGAAAATGCCGGCGACAAGATGAAAGATATGGCAAACAGTATTTCAATGATGCTGGAAAGTGCAATGATGTCACAGATGGGTGAAGATGCCGAACAGGTAAAAAAAATGCTGGATAATTTACTTGATCTCAGTTTTGAACAGGAGAAATTGATCGTGGATTTTAACAAGGTGTCGCTGAACGATCCGAAATATATGGATTTTGCCGACAAGCAAAAACTCCTTCAGGAAGACTACATGGTGGTACATGATTCGTTGCTCGCGTTAAGCAAAAGGCAAATGATGATTCAGACATTCATTTTAAAAGAATCGGGAAAAATTGTTGATTTTATGAATAAATCACTAATTTCGATGCAGGAAAGGAAAAAAGGCCATGCGTTGGGAGAGCAACAATACGTGATGACATCGATGAATAACCTGGCGTTAATGCTGGAGGAATCGCTAGATAAGATGAACCAAAGCATGGCGATGATGAGCGGAAAACCCGGAAAAGGAAAGTGCAACAATCCGGGAAAAGGAAGTAAACCGAGCATGGGAGATTTGCTGAAAATGCAACAGCAGTTAAACAAGGGGATGGGAAAAAAGGGGAAGAAAAAAGGAGAGAACGGACAGGATGGATCAGAAATGAGCAGCGAGCAACTTGCCCGAATGGCGGCCATGCAAGCTGAAATTAGGAAAAGGTTACAGGATTATATCGAGCAACTGGAGGCGGAGGGTGGAAATGGAAACGCTCTGAATAAAATAACGGAAGAGATGGAGAAAGTGGAGGAGGACATGATAAATAAAAGGCTGAGTGAAGAAACACTAAAACGCCAGAAAGATTTGGAAGTTAGATTGTTAAAAGCTGAAAACGCAGAGCTGAGACGGGAGCGGGAAAACAAAAGAGAGTCGCGTGAAGGAAAAAGCAAGAAAAGAGGTAACCAAATGGAGCAATTACAGTATAAAGAAAATGTAATAACTCAAGAGGAAATACTGAAGTATGCGCCAATTGAGATGTCTCCATATTACAAAGATTTGTTAAAGAAGTATTTATATAAACTTGAGAGAGAAAATGGTAGCCAATGACCAATCCCTTACAGTAAAATTAGTAATCGAGGAGATCAGAAAAATTGAACAATTTGTGGACGATATCTGCGACCAGTTGTTCATCAACGACACGTATTATGGAAACATACTTATGTCCATAACCGAATTGTTTCAGGCTCTGTGCGAAAAGACGCCGGAAGAAACCTTAAAAATCACCTACAATACCGATTACAAGCAGATAAAAATCACAGCACAACCAATTGATAAAGAGATAATTAACATTATCGAAACTGATATTGAAATCGAAAATGTGTTGGATGGAAAATTCAGCAAAAATATCTATCTGATAAAGTCTTTAGTGGATCAGTATGAGGTAAGCGATGACGCCTTGATATTAAATTTTGATATCAGCGCCCTGCACAATGAGATTTATAAGAAACGTGCCGATCAGCTCCACTCCTATCTGAAAAACGAAAAGGCAGAAAAGAAGAAAGAAAAAAGTAGTGATAATATTTAATCCATTGCTTGAAGATTTCGAACCTGAAAATCCGGAGTCTGTAAAAATATGGTTAAAAGATGTGATTCGTGATGAACGGAAGGTGGAAGGAGATATTATTTATATCCTTACAAGCGATGAGCATTTGCATGCGATCAACACAGACTTTTTACAACACGACACTTTTACAGACATTATTACCTTCGGAACTTCACTGGATGAAAAGATCATTTCCGGTGAAATATATATAAGCATCGACCGGATAAAGGAAAATGCAGGCAGGTTGAATCAGCCTGTACAAAATGAATTATCCAGGGTGATGGTACACGGTATCCTGCATCTGATTGGATATGATGATAAAACCGTACAGGAAAAAGCCGAAATGACAGCCAAAGAAGATTATTACTTAAATTTGCTGCCCTGATAATTTCTGAATTGTTTCACGTGGAACATAGCTATGTTTGAGAAATATGATATCATAGTAGTGGGTGCCGGACATGCCGGTTCCGAAGCAGCTGCCGCTGCGGCCAACCTTGGCTCCAGAGTATTGCTGGTAACTATGAACATGAACACGATAGCACAAATGTCGTGTAACCCGGCTATGGGTGGTATTGCCAAAGGACAAATCGTACGCGAAATTGATGCTATGGGTGGTTATTCAGGGCTGGTTACCGACAAGACGATGATTCAGTTCAGGATGCTGAATAAGTCAAAAGGTCCGGCCATGTGGAGCCCGAGGGCGCAAAGTGACCGGATGCTGTTTTCGATGGAGTGGAGAAACATGCTGGAAAATACACCTAATCTCGACTTCTGGCAGGATATGGTTACCGGACTGGTAGTTGAAGACAATCGAATAACCGGAGTGAAGACAGCTATGGGACAGGAAATTCTTGCCCGGGCCGTCATCCTGACAAACGGAACTTTTTTGAATGGCAAAATTCATATCGGAAAAAAAACATTCGGAGGCGGACGAATCGGCGACCCGGCTTCAATTGGCCTGACGAAGCAATTGAATGATCTTGGATTCGCATCGGACCGAATGAAAACCGGAACACCTGTACGTGTTGACGGACGAACGATCGATTTTAGTAAAATGGAAGAGCAAAAGGGAGATGAACAACCGGGTAACTTCTCGTTCCTGAAAAAACATAAATTGACACAACAAAGGAGCTGTTACATTACCTACACATCGCCCGTTGTGCATGATGTGTTAAAACTTGGATTTAGCGATTCACCTATGTTTGCGGGACGAATTGAAGGGATTGGCCCACGGTATTGTCCTTCAATTGAAGATAAGATCGAGCGGTTTTCTGACAAATCGCGGCATCAGTTATTTGTAGAGCCCGAAGGCTGGGATACTATCGAATATTACGTCAACGGCTTTTCTTCGTCACTTCCTGATGTTATTCAGTTAAAAGCATTGCGCCGAATATCTGGATTCGAACATGCCAAAATATTCAGGCCGGGTTATGCTATTGAATACGATTATTTTCCACCGACACAGCTAAAGCACACACTGGAAACAAAGAACATAGCGCACTTGTACTTTGCCGGACAAATAAACGGAACTACGGGATACGAAGAGGCGGCGGCGCAAGGATTCATGGCAGGGATCAATGCCCACCTTAAAATTAACGGGCATGAACCGTTTACGCTGAAACGGCACGAATCGTACATGGGAGTATTGATAGATGACCTGATAACAAAGGGCGTTGACGAACCGTACCGCATGTTTACATCAAGGGCGGAACACAGGATCTTATTGCGCCAGGACAATGCTGATATACGATTAACGCCCAAGGCATATAAACTTGGCTTAGCTTCACAGGAACGATACGATCGTGTTTTGGAAAAGAAACAGCAGGTGGACGATCTAATTAAATTTTTACAAAAGGCTAGCATTACGCCTGAAAGCGCCGACCCTGTCCTGGTAGAAGAAGGAACTTCGGCCATCCGACAGGGGGTGAAACTGGCGGGATTGTTATTGCGGCCGCAAATTAATATCAGGCATCTCGTAAAAATGAGTTCTGGTTTTTCAAGCTATTTATCCGAAAGAAAATTAAGCGAAGAAGTACTGGAACAGGCAGAAATACTGATAAAATACGAGGGATACATTTCTAAGGAAAAGGAACTGGCAACCAAGTTAGGAGGCTTGGAGAACTTGCCCTTAAAGCCCGATTTTGATTACCAAAGCTTAAAATCCATTTCAACCGAGGCGCGCGAAAAATTAACTAAAATACGTCCGGTAACTATTGGCCAGGCATCAAGGATCAGTGGTGTTTCTCCATCGGATATTAATGTGTTAGTCGTTTACATCACAAAATAAAGGGAAGGTTTCACGTGGAACAGAACACAAATCAGGGGCTAAGATATATAGAACAATGTCCGGTTTGCGGACATAGGGACAGTAAATTATTTCTGAAAACAAAGGATTATTTTCTGACGGGAGAGGAGTTTAACCTTGTGCAATGTAACGCATGCTCGTTTGTCTACACAAACCCTGTACCTGATGAAAAACAAATTTTTTCCTATTACGATTCGCCCGAATATAACTCGCATGCACTGAAAAAACACAACTTTTTCAACTATATTTACGAAAGAGCACGCAGGATAAATATTCGAAATAAGTACAGGATCATATCCGGATACAAAAAAACAGGTAACATACTGGACGTTGGTTGTGGTACCGGTGAGCTATTAAAGTATTTTAGAGATAAAAGGTGGCAAACCGCGGGCATAGAACCGGTTAAAAAAGCCAGAGAATTTGCTATAAACCAAAATAACCTGCAGGTTTACACAGAGGAAAAGCTACATGAGTTCAATGATGCTATCTTCGATGTAATTACTATGTGGCATGTGCTGGAGCATGTGTATAAGCTGAACGAACGTATAGAGGAACTAAAGCGTATCCTCAAACCTGATGGTGTTCTTATTGTCGCTGTCCCCATGATAAATGCCTATGATGCTTTTCATTACGGTCCGTATTGGGGCGCACTGGATGTCCCCAGGCATTTGTATCACTTCAGCAAAAAGACGCTGATGCATTTGCTCGAAAAGCACGAGCTGGCCATTAATAAATCTTACCCAATGAAAATGGATGCCTATTATGTTAGTTTGTTAAGCGAACGTTACAAACACGCAGGTGCTCCATATCTGAAGGCTTTTTCCGTTGGGTTTAGATCAAATAGTAAGGCTGCCGCCTCAGGAACATATTCCAGCATGATATTTGCAGTTCAAAAAAATTAGTTAAATTTATACGGCTAAACACATCTAAACGGATGTGTATCAAATAGATGATAAAATGACCCTGAAGAAAACAGGCCCCTTTAACAGCTCCGTGGTTTACCTGATTGCAGCTATGCTCGTGTTCGTACTCTTTTACGCCACGGAATACGGCACAAAAAGGTATCATTCTGACCGCCACATTAAGGAGCGTTTTCAGAAAAGCATGTTATACCAGCGTGCGAATCTTAACGATAAAATTCAATCGATTTCAAAGATATTAAGTGATCCGGAAAAAAACTATTGGCCTTTTTTGGAAAGGCTTCTGGACCCGGAGCAAATATTTACCCAGATTTATCGGGCAGACTCATTGATATTCTGGAACAGCAATCTGGTGCAGAACGGCCTGGATTATTTAAACGATGGTGTGTTGGATACGATCATGCGCGAAAAAACGGCCTGGTACATGATTCATTATGAAAAAGTGGGAGAGTACCGGATCTTTCTGTTTAAACGGATTAAAGCGGAATATCCGTTCGAAAATAAATTCTTACCATCCAAAGCCGACAGGGATTTTCTTTCAAGCGATCATGTTCTGTTAACAGCTGATCTCAAAGCAGCTCAGTACACAATTACAAATGAACAAGGGGTGCCGGTTATCGGTTTGACCATAGAACATCACAACGATATCGGCAACAACATTATTCTGCTGTTGTTTTTTATATACATGCTGTTATACGTATTGATTGTGTTGTGGCTCAATAGTATATATAATAAATATGCGTATTTGATACCCGGTAAGCGAACTTCATTTTTATTATTTATTATTGATTTAGCACTGCTTCGCTGGCTGGATTTCTATTTTGCATATCCCGCTGTGTTGAAGCAATCATTTTTATTTGAACAGGGTTTTGACCTGATGCCGGGACTGAACTCTATTGGCGATCTGTACCTGACAACGATTCTGCTTATTGCCATATTCATCAAGTTCAATAAACTGGTGCAATCGGAGCAAATCAATGCGGGTAAAAAATACAGGTACCCGCAGCATTTTATTTCTCTGGCAGTCTTTTGGCTGCTGGCTTATGGCGTTTTTTATTTCGATCAACATATTATTAGTGGTTTAAGTACTAATCCTGTCATTGGCATCCAGTTTTCTGACCCGGCCAATCTTTTGGCGGTATTTATCAATGTGTTGCTGAACGTTGTTTTGTTCTTCATGGTACGTTCCATGAATTACTATTCGGGAAAATATTCCGTAAATATATTTTATAAGATCCTTTTTACCGCTATCCTGACGCTTGTATTTATTTTGTGCTTTCCCGCACATCATTTGATCGCATATATTACTTCCGGCTTTGTCATACTCATACTTATTGTAGTTCAGCTGTTTTCAGAAAACACCCAGATAAGGTTTATTAAATACCTGATCTATCTGATTATTTTTGCAGCTGCCAATGCCATGGTAATTAATATAACCGAAGATCATGCAAAAGACCACCGCCAGGCGTTAACAGCCGATTACCTGATGCGTAAAGATGATCCGGAACTGGAGTCGGTTTTTCAGCAGATGGTACAGCAGGTTAATTCAGATTCGGTCGTAAGTCTGATTATTGATAATTACTGGGACAACCCGGAACCTGCATTAAATGAGTATTTAAAGCACCGTTATTTCGACAAGATAGCCTTTAAATACGATGTGCAGGTGACTGTTTGCATGAGCGAAGAATTGCTGGAAATACAGCCCGAAGGTATTCTGGTGGGGTGTCATGAATACTTTGAAGATTTAATCCGTAATTTCGGCGATTCCACAAGTGTGAACAATTTGTATTTGCAGAACAGCACGCCCGAAAGTATTTATTATATCGGAGTTATTACGCCTCCTGCATTGAAGCATACCGGTGAAGAACCACTCGTGTACATCGAATTTTATTTTACTTATGTACCCGAGGGTGTCGGATATCCCGAATTATTGGTTGACAACAGCACGCTTATTTATGATTTATCCGGCTATTCCTTTGCCAAATACATCAACAACAGTTTGGTGTATAAATTCGGCGATTTTGCTTACCACACGGAGTATTCTTCCTTGAGTAAATTTCCGGCAGATGAGTTTTACAATGATATGAACTACCGACATCTGAAGCTGGTATCGGTTGATGGCGATGTATTGATTATCAGCCGTCCGGTGGCGAAAATCCAGGAAAAGCTGGCAACGTTTTCCATTCTTTTTCTATTGATGGGTGTGGTTGCATTCGCGATTTTTATCCTTGTATTCAGAAGCGATGTTTTCGCTGTCTTCATGCTCAGTTTCCGAACCCGATTGCAAGTGTTTTTTATTATCACCATATCGGTTATAATATTTGTAATAGCATTGATAACAGCTTATTATACCGAATACAACAACAAGGAAAGAATGATAACACAGCTCAATGAAAAAACGTATTCCGTACTGATTGAACTGCAGCATAAGCTGGGCGGAATTACGTCACCGGAGGAGATTAAAACGGATGAATTATATCCGCTGCTTCGCAAGTTTTCTCTTGTATTTTTCTCCGACATTAATATGTATGATCCTTCAGGAAAGCTGATAGCGACATCACGACCTGAAGTTTTCCGGACGGGTTTGCTCTCGGAGCTAATCAATCCGCTGGCATTTGAGGAAATTTATGTGGACAACAAGCTTTTCTACACTACCGAGGAACAGATAGGGGCGCTTTCTTATTATTCTTCCTATGTTCCGTTTATGGGTGAAACCAAACCTTTGGGCATTGTGAACCTACCGTATTTTGCCCGACAGACAGAAGTTAAGAAAGCTTATTACATGATGATCTTTACCTTCCTGAATCTCTTCGTAATAGCGGGGATCATAGGTATTTTCATCGCCCTTTTACTGTCGCGGTTTCTCACCAGGCCCCTGGTGGTTCTGCAGCAGAGTTTGTCTGAAATAAGAATAGACCAGAAAAATGAGCGGATAGCGTGGGAAAGCAACGATGAGATCGGGTTGCTGATCAGGGAATATAACCAGATGGTAGATAAACTGGAGGAAAGCACCGAACTACTGAAACACTCGGAGAGGGAGAGTGCCTGGCGCGAAGTTGCCCGGCAGATTGCCCATGAAATAAAAAATCCGCTGACACCTATGAAACTGAATGTACAGCACCTGGAGAAAGCATATAACGAAAACGACCCGGCACAAAAAGAGAAGATACATTCCATCAGCCAGTCGCTGATACAGCAGATTGACACCTTGGATAAAGTGGCTGAAATGTTCTCTGACTTTGCCAAATCGAACATCAAAAGGATGGTAAAGGTGGAACTGCTGCAGCTTGTAAGATCATCGGTGCTGCTGTTTAAAAACAATGAAAATATTCAGTTCGCTATCGAAGCCAAAGAGTCTCAATATGATACAAAAGCCATTGAAAAAGACTTGTTGCGGCTGTTCAATAATTTGATAAAAAATGCCGTCCAGTCGCTGGAAGACAGGAAAGACGGAAAGATTGACATAGCACTAAGCAGGTCAGGACAGTTTATTGAAATTACGATAGTTGATAACGGCAAAGGCATCGACAAGGAGGTTAAATCCCGGGTGTTCCAGCCGTATTTCACAACAAAATCGGGCGGCACAGGACTTGGGCTGGCCATTGTAAAAAATATTATGAACGAGATAGGAGGGAGCATAACTTTTGAATCGGGAGCAGCGGGTACGACATTTTTCTTAAAATTCAAAAACCTGGAAGAATAAAGAAGCAGGATTTGCAGTCGGCAGCAGTCTACAGTCAGTAGTCTTATGCTTGTTGGGTTTACCCTGAGTGCGGAATATATTTTTTTCTCTTCTAATCGGTATTATTCCCTATTTTTGACAAGTACACATGGCTATAAATCCAATTAAACGGCTGGCAGGCGAAACCGCTATTTACGGTTTGGGAACGATCGTTCCCCGCCTCCTGAATTATTTCCTTGTCCCCTTTTATACACGTATTTTCGACCAGAATGCCTATGGCCAAATTACCGAGTTGTATGCCTGGGTAGCCATTGTTATGGTATTGCTGACTTATGGAATGGAAACGGCCTTTTTCCGTTATGCCAACAAAGAGAAAAATCCAGGAAGGGTTTTTAATACGGCCACTACTTCCCTGTTGTTCACTTCCATTTTGTTTGTCCTGCTGATCATAATTTTCTTGCCTGATATTGCTTCGGCCATAAGATATGAGGGGAACAGCGAATACATCATGATTCTGGCGGTGATCGTTGCCCTGGATGCTTTTACCTCGCTGCCGTTTGCGTACCTGCGGTTTCAGAATAAAGCCAAAAGATTTTCATTTATCAAGATCACAGGCGTTCTTGTCAATATTTTCCTGAATTTCCTGCTTTTGCTGGTTATTCCAAAATATTTTGGCGAGCGCACACAGGAGCTGGTATTTTACCGGAATGAAAACCTCATTGTTTTTGTATTTATTGCCAATCTTTTTAGCTCACTGACGATGTTACTTCTGCTGATACCGGAATTGAAGTCGTTTCGTATCATCGTTGACAAACAACTACTTCGGAAAATGCTCGCCTATGGTTTGCCGATACTCATTATCGGCTTTGCGGGCATGATCAATGAAGTATCTGATAAAATTTTACTGAAATATCTTTTGCCTGCCGACATGGACGCGCAGGCGCAGATAGGTATTTACGGGGCTAATTACAAACTGGCTATACTGATGACTTTGTTCATCCAGATGTTCCGGTATGCTGCCGAACCTTTCTTTTTTGCCGAATCAGGGAAAAAAGATGCAAAAGCTACCTACAGCAGAGTAATGACTTATTTTGTAGTGTTCACATTGATCATCTTCCTGGGGGTGACGATGTTCATAGATGTGTTTAAATACTTCATCGGTCCGAAATTCTGGGCCGGACTGATGATTGTTCCCATCGTGCTGGCAGCAAAATTGTTTTTGGGTGTTTTTTATAATTTGTCGGTATGGTACAAACTCACCAACAAAACGTTGTACGGTGCCGTTATTGCCCTTACCGGGGCAACGGTGACTATTGTTCTGAATATTGTACTGATCCCGAAATACGGTTACCTGGGATCGGCCTGGGCCAATTTCTTTTGTTATCTGAGCATGATGATCATCTCTTATTTCTGGGGGCGCAGGATCTACCCTATCAAATACCAATGGAAAAAAATAGTGACATATACCTTACTGGCACTGGCCGTCTATGCTGTTTCGCGTATGCTTACGGTCGGGAACAGTTACCTTGCATTTTTAATTCACACGGTTCTGTTTTTAGGTTTTGCAGGCCTGGTTTTTATCAACGAACGAAAACATTTGGCGGCCGGCGAAACGGAATAGCGTAAGGGCCTGTTTACCTGCCTTATTTTGATTATTTTTGCGCTTTTAATTAAATAAATCCGAACGTAAGAAGATGCATGTAAAAATCGTCAATAAGTCGAAGCACCCGATACCCAAATACGAAACAGAAGCCTCGGCAGGCATGGACCTGAGAGCCAGCCTGGACCAGGATATTGTTTTAGCCCCTTTACAGAGAGCACTGATACCGACAGGCTTATTTATTGAATTGCCGGTAGGCTACGAAGCCCAGGTGCGTCCACGTAGCGGCCTGGCTTACAAACATGGGGTTTCGGTTTTAAATACACCGGGAACCATTGATGCCGACTACCGAGGAGAAATAAAAGTGATTCTGGTCAACTTGTCCGAAAAGGAGTTTGTGGTAAAAGACGGGGAGCGGATTGCCCAGATGATTATTTCGGCACATGAGCATGCCACACTAAAAGAAGTGGATGTATTAAACGAGACAGCTCGTGGTGCCGGTGGGTTCGGACACACAGGAAAAAAATAGAAAATGTAAATGAAACAGATCACCACTATAACATATATTATCCTCTTTTCGCTCCTGATGACAGCCTGTTCGGGGCCGAAAGAAACCGCCAAAGGCAAGGAGACCGTCACGGAAAGAGACCGCTACAAGGAAACGGAGTTTTTTTCGGAAGCTCTGCTGAAGAAAGAACTGGGCGAACTGGACCAGGCACTGGCATTGCTTAATGAAGCACTGGCGGTTAGCCCCGAAGATCCGGCAGCACTTTACGAAAAAGCACGCATATTGCAGGCAAAAGGAAGAAGTGACGAGGCCCTCATCCCAGCGTGTGAGGCTGTGAAACTTGATCCGGAAAATAAATGGTATAAAGTTCTATATGCTGATATTGCCAAGTCAAATGAGCAATACAAGGAATACATAAGCGTGTATGAAAACCTCGTAGAAAAATATCCTACCGACCTTTCTTTTTTACACGAACTGGCATACGGGTATAATTATATCGGCGAATACAAAAAGTCGATAGAAATGTACGATAAAATTGAAGAAGCTGCCGGGATGAGTGAGCCGCTGACAAAACAAAAAGTGCTGCTTTACGACAAGATTGGTGAGCAGGAAAAGGCAGCTGAAGAATACAAAAGACTTATCGAGTTAAACCCCAGCGAGCCGAGATATTATGCGCTATATGCCGAATATTGCTCAAGAAATAACTGGAATGATAAAGCGATCTGGGCTTATGAAAAAATTGAAGAGTTAAACCCTGATGATCCGTATGTGCATATTTCCCTGGCCGATTTTTACAAAAAAAACGGCGATGAGGAAAAGTCATTTGAAGAGCTCAAGATCGGCCTGTCGAATCCGGAACTTGACCTGAACACAAAAATCAACCTGCTGATAACCTATTACAGTGGCGAACTGAATGATACCCAGAAGGAACAAGCGCTTGAGTTGTCGCGCATACTGAAAAAAACACATCCCGACAACCCCCTGGCCGACACCTTCTTTGCGACCATGCTGTACGAAAACGGTGCGTATAAAGAAGCAAGAGATATTTTTAAGAGAATACTCAACGAGAATGTACAGAACTACGCGATCTGGGAGCAACTGTTGTTCTGCGATCTTTACCTGGAAGACAATACGGGTCTGTTAGCTGATGCGGAAGACGCCATCGATTTCTTTCCGAATTATCCGCTGCCCTACTTTTTTGCGGGTATCAGCAGCTTTCAACTGAAAGACTATGTAAAAGCCAAAGCGTATTTGGAATCGGGACTGGATTATGTGGTGAATAACAACGCCCTGCGCGAACAGTTTTATTCCACTTTGGGTGATACGTATAACGAATTAGGCGATTATGAGCAGTCGTATACATCGTATGAAAAGGTGCTGGAAATGAACCCTGAAAATAAGGTGGTTCTGAACAACTACGCCTATTACTTATCACTGCACTCAGAAAATCTTGAAAAAGCGGAACGTATGGCAAAAAAGGCCGTAGAGCTTGATCCGTACAACCAGAATAACCTGGACACCTATGCCTGGGTACTATATAAGCTGGAAAAATATGAAGAGGCCCTGGAATGGATTGAAAAAGCATACAACAACGGCGGCGACAGCAGCGGCGTTGTCACCGAACATTATGGTGATATCCTGTACCGGCTGGGCCGTACCGACGAAGCTGCCGAATTCTGGGAAAAAGCACTCACCAAAAAGGATCATTCGGATCTTTTAAAGAAAAAAGTGAATGACAAAAAACTTTATGAATAAAAAAACAATCTTTTTCTTGTTACTGATCACAGGCAGCCTGCTGATTTCTTCGTGTAAGTCAACACGGTCGGTGTTGAAAAAGCCACTTAAGGAATACGGCTTCGATTATCTGTACAACAAAATGATCGACAGCCAGGTGGATTTCGACTACCTGAGTGCAAAATTCAATGTGGTCTATTACCAGGGGAAAAAGAAAACCGATTTAAAAGGGCAATTCCGCGTAAAAAAAGACAGCCTCATCTGGATCACCCTTTCGCCGGCATTGGGCATTGAAGCCGCACGGATTTCGTTAAGTAATGATTCGGTCAAGTTTATGAACCGCTTAAACAAAACTTATTTTAGTGGTGAATACTCGTTTATCGACAGTATTTTAAATACAACACTGGATTATTCCATCATGGAAGCCATGATCCTGGGCAACGACTTGACGCAGTATGACGTCAGTAAATTCAAATCGTCAATTGACGGCGGATTGTACCGGATCACTATTCAGGAACGAAGAAAAATAAAAAAACACCTGAAAGGCGGGGAAGTGAGTTCGAAAGTGCTGGTGCAGAACATCTGGCTCGACCCTGAAAATTTTAAGATTAAAAAGGTGGTACTCAAAGAACTGGGTGATGACAACAAAAGATTGCAGATCACGTATGAACAGTATCACGACATAAACGGAACACTGTTCCCGGAAATCATGCACATTAAAATTTCAGCCAGTACATCTATCGAAATAAACCTAAAATTTGGCAAAACGGTGGTCAACGCTCCCATGCGATTTCCTTTTAACATTCCGAAAAAATATGAGAAGCTCATTGTTACTCCGCACGAATAATGAAGTGGCTTCGACTCAAATATAGTTTGTTCATGCTGTTGGCAGCCGTCAGCTTGTCCCTTGTAGGGCAAACAACACAAAAACAACTGGAGGAAAAGCGTAAAAAACTGGAAGCCGAAATTGCGTACACCAACAAGCTCATTCTGCAGACGCAGAAATCAAAGAAAAACTATCTGTATGAGTTGAACCTGTTAAGCAGTAAGATCAATAAGCGCAGCGAGCTTGTGGCTACGCTCAAAAGTGAACTTTATGAGCTGGAACAGACCATTGAAAAAACGGAAAAAGAGCTGGTGTACATGAACGATGAGCTGGAGGAATTAAAAAAAGAATACGCCAAACTCGCCTACTTTGTTTTCAAACACAAAAACGCCTATGATAAGCTGGGCTTTTTGTATTCGGCTGAAGATCTGAACCAGGCCTACCAGCGGCTGCGCTACCTTGACCAGATGAGTGAATTTATCCGGAATGAAGCGGAAGATATCAAACAACTGGAGCAAAAAAAAGAAGAGACGTTGAACGAACTGAAGGCGCAGAATGCAGAAAAAAAGAGTCTGCTCGAAAATGAAAACCTACAGTTGTCGAGCCTGGAGGTGGAGCAGATTAACAAAGACAGGCTGAAGGACGGCCTGGTGAAAAAGGAAAAAGAACTTAAAGCTTCGTTAAAAGCCAAAGAGAAGGAAGCTGCCCGGCTGAACACAAAAATCAAAGAAATTATTGCCGAAGCAACAAAACCAAATACAACTACGGGGGGCAGCAAAATATACACGCCGACGCCTGAAGAAAAGAAACTCTCTTCTTCGTTTGCTGCCAACAAGGGGAAACTACCATGGCCTGTCGAACGAGGGGTTGTTTCCGAATCGTTTGGTATTCATCAGCATCCGGTATTGAAAAAGGTGAAAACAAAAAACAACGGAATTGATATCGCTATAGCGCAAAATGGCGAGGCCCGGTGCATTTTTGATGGCCGGGTGGTGAGCGTAAGTTCCATTACCAGTACCAAGAAAGCCGTAATCGTACAGCATGGCGATTATTTTACGGTCTATTCCAACCTCGACAAGGTGTATATTTCGGAAGGCGACAAGGTAACCACCAAAGAGCCGATAGGCCGCGTGCATACTACCTTAAACGGCGAAACCGAATTGCAGTTCCAGGTGTGGAAAGGAAAAACTCTGCTCAACCCGTCGTACTGGCTGAGGCATAGGTAACCCTCTTGTTTTTTTATGTTTGTGACGCATTCAACTACTATATTCAGAAGTGTGAATTAGATAGATACCTGATTGTTTTCTATTTTTGAGAAAACAAATAAACCCGATCTGTTATGGCAAATACCTACACTCAAATACACATCCAGGCTGTTTTTTCTGTTCAGAACCGGGATTGTATTATCAAAAAGGAATGGGAAACAGAATTATATAAATACATAACAGGTATCATCCAAAACCATAGCCACAAGCTTTTGGCAATTAATGGAATGCCAGATCATGTACATGTTTTTTTTGGCATACGGCCAACACAATCTTTATCTGATTTAATGCAGGATATCAAAGGCGATTCGTCAAAATGGATCAACCAAAAAGGATTTATTAACGGACGGTTTTCGTGGCAGGAAGGTTATGGAGCATTCTCCTACAGCAAATCCCAGGTTGACCGGGTGATTGAATACATCAGGAATCAGAAAGATCACCATAGAAAAAGAGCTTTTGCGGAAGAATACCTTGATTTTCTTGAGAAATTCCAGGTGCCCTATGATAAACGGTATATTTTTAAACCGGTAAATTATGGTGATGCACCTGAATAATTTATGCCGTTGGGCATTAAATATTGGTTGAATAGGATATCAAAGAATAGATTCCGTCCCGTACGGGTCGAAACGAAATTACACACCTCACTGGCTAGCCGAATTTCATCCTTGCCGGGATTCGTTTGTTCATCTATGTGGGGGAGATGCAATTTTTAATCAATATGTG
>Ga0209013_10001318_pt1 | contig 22886 bp, 14 predicted proteins | sample Cruoilmetagenom2_FD_187291 | JGI IMG/M metagenome (GOLD analysis project Ga0209013, IMG submission 187291) | Oil polluted marine microbial communities from Coal Oil Point, Santa Barbara, California, USA - Sample 2 (SPAdes) (version 2) | ecosystem: Environmental > Aquatic > Marine > Oil seeps ... | reverse complement strand
GGACACGGAGAGCACAGAGTTATTCACTGGCTCCAGGGATTGCCAATCGCCTTGCTCTAGCTGAGCCGTATATTCGGAGATGTCTTATAATAAGAATTACTAGACACAAAAAAAGGAGAGAGACATGGCGACAAGACCTAATATCCTGATGATTGTGACAGATCAAGAATATGCCCACCAGGCGTTCCCAGCGGGTGTTACCTTGCCAAGCCGGAATCGATTACATGAGCGGGGAGTGACATTTAACAATCATCAAGTCACAACCACCGTCTGCACCCCATCCCGGTCAGTGATGTGGACTGGGCAGCACACACCCTTCACACGTATGATCGACAATACAAATCTCGCCTGGATTGAGGATATGCGCGCCGACCAAGAATCCTTACCTACCATTGGTCATATGTTACGCAATCTTGGATATTACACGGCATATAAGGGCAAGTGGCACGAATCGGAGTTTCCAGAAGGGGACACATCGGATGCTATGGAACCATACGGTTTTTCTGATTTTCAGGAATGGGGAGACGCTTATGGCGCGCCTCTCGATGGGCTGAACAAGGACCCATTGACTGCAAGAGAGGCTGTCGACTGGTTGGAGAAACGAGCTCCGGAAATCACGGAATCCCAACCCTGGTTCCTTGCGGTGAACTTTATCAATCCCCATGACGTCATGTATTTTGACACCGATGACGAAGAGATGGTGCAGGTGCGGGGAATGTTTCCAATCTTCGGGGCACCCGATACGCCGCTGTATCGCCAGCAATGGCCGACCACCCTGCCAGCTTCCTTCTTCGATGACCTGGCAGGGCAGCCTCAGGCTGTTCGCAACTACAAAATAATGAGCGATGGAACCTATGGTCGTATTCCGATGGAGCGGCGTGATATGTGGCATAACCACGTCAATTACTACCTCAACTGCATGATCGACGTCGACCGGCACATCGGGAGTGTGCTCGACGCATTGGATGAGAGTGGTCAGGTCGAGAACACCATCATTATGTTCACATCCGATCATGGTGAGATGGCTGGCGCGCATCACCTGCGCCAGAAGGGCAGCGTGGCCTTTAAAGAAACGACAAATGTTCCGATGGTGATCGTTGATCCGAATAAACCAGGAGGGGTCAGGACAGATACGGTGGGCTCCCACCTCGACCTGGTGCCAACAATTCTGGCCTACGCTGGTCTTTCGGAGGTGGAACGGCAGCAGCGCTATCCATTCCTGAAAGGGCAGGACCTGTCTGGTGTGGTTGCCGATCCGGCTTCGGACGGTCCAAGAGGCAGTTCGAAAAAACCCGGTAAAGGGGCGCTATACACGTACGATATGATAGCAACAGTTGACGCACAATGGTTACAGCGTAACGCGCCTATTCTACTCGATACTGCAGCCGCAGAGGCTGGATTGGAGTTCGTGCGCGGTAAAGAATTCCTGGCCAAGCTGGACGAGATCGAGAAACCCAACTTAGATAATCGGGAGCTGTTCCGGGGCATATTCGACGGTCGTTACAAGCTTGTACGTTACTTTGGCCTCGCTCATTACAATCAACCAGGTTCTATTGAAGATCTACTCGCCAATAATGATGTGGCTCTTTATGACCTGCAAATGGATCCAGAAGAAATGAATAATTTGGCAGATCAGGAAAATCCAGGATATGACGAAGAATTACTTCATACAATGAATGCTAAACTCAATGCCCTGATCGAGGCTGAGATTGGAGAAGATAAGCCACTGATCGAGCCGTCAAAGGCGGGTTAACTGGGAGCTCAAAACTCAGGCTTGTAATGAAATCTCTCCAGGGCTGGTACATATATTTATTCCGGGGTGTCTTTGCTATAATCTTGGGCGTTTTACTATTCACTCAAAGGGCTCAGTGGAACGCAATCCAATACATGGGCATATTTTGGTTGACCATCGGTCTGACGAATATTGCCTGGGCGCGTTCAAAGCGTAGGGAAAAGCGTCTTGCTCGTTGGTCCCTGATTGCCGGCATCTTGGAAGTAGTAGCGGGCGTTATTGCCTTATTGCGCCCATTGCTAGCCAATTATTTCTCAACATGGGCAGTCGCAATTTTATTAGGGATTTTAGTCATTATCACAGGACTTCTTCACATCTTTGGAGGATTCAGAATAGGTTCAGCTTACGGATCCCATTGGGCCTGGGGTAGTTATCTCGTTGGATTTCTTCAAGTGATCTTGGGATTAATTGTATTAATTTACCCCTGGGAACCAGTCCCGGTAGTCTGGTTGATAGCAAGCATCTGGTGCATGGTCACAGGGATTCTGTTACTGCTAGATGCTCGACGTATGCGAAAACAAACAATTTTGGATAAAGAAAACATTACTAACTAGAAAACAGGATATCAAAATGCCACCCAGAAGAAGGGCAGCAAGAGGAACTGCAAGACGCACAACCAGGAGGACAGTCCTCCGCAGGAGAAGGCGCAATGGATGAACTCGGCATTGAATCTCAAGAAACTACCGATGAAGAAATTTCAATGCTTGAAGCAGAAGATGATAAGAATCCATCTGTCTGATTCAATAGAAGAAAAACTGTAATTCAAAGGGGTTTTCCTAATAGTCCCTTGTTACTTTCTCTGGAGGACTTACTCCCCTTGTGAGATCCACGGGGCTGAGTGGTGGGAATGAAATGAATCCCAAAATTGCAGTGATTTACCCCCCCCCGTTTTCTTAGGGCGATTCAGTTCATAAAGCGCAAACATAATGTGGCAAAAACAATATTCGGAAATTAAATGATAAATAAATTCGCAATCAAAGCGAGATGGGCTGCCCCGATCTTGCTTCTTTTACTTATTGCGGGCAGCGCGCGAGTCTATGCGGAACCAGGTCATGAGGCGCGACCCGTACCGCAGGCAGCCACGTCCCAGGGGAAAGTGACCCTGGTCGCTGACCCATCGGAAGAGATTTACAGGCTTCCCGCGCTGCCAGTTCCCACCGGGGTGCGCGAAGAGGGAGCGACCTTCATCATAGACTACCTATCAAACGTTTACAACAGCGGGGGAGATTGGTGCGATCCCTGGCCAGAGGCGGCACAAAACGCCTTCGAGACCGCTGCATCCATCTGGTCATCTATTATCCAGTCATCAATACCGATCACTATTGAAGCGTGCTGGACAGACATTGGAGACTCGCGCATCCTCGGGTATTCCCTCGAACCGGATCATTTCTCGAACTTTCCCGGGGCGCCCAGAAGCAATACCGCGTATCCCGCCGCGCTGGCTAATGCACTATCTGGATCGGACCGCAACGGCGGCGAACCTGAAATGTACCTGGCATACAACCGGGAATTTAACTATTATTTCGGCACGGATGGCAACACACCACAAGACGCATATGACTTTGAGACCGTCGTGCTGCACGAGATGGGACATGGATTGGGTTTCAGCGGTTCGGCTTATGAGAACCCCCTCGGCTCGGGAAATATTTATTGGAAGGCGCCGCCCAACAGCTTCGACCGCTTCACACAGAATGGCTCCGGGGCACCGCTGCTTGATTTCTCCAGCGGTTCGTCAGGACTGGCGCAGCAGATGACCAGCGGTGATATTTATTTTAATGGTCCCCAAGTCAATGCGGCCAATGGGGGGGCACCAGCCAGGCTGTACGCTCCCAATCCCTGGGAGCCCGGCTCGAGCTACTCACACCTGGACGACAGCACCTACGACAACGGCCCAAACGCCCTGATGACCCACGCATTGGGTAATGGATCGTCGATCCACGACCCCGGGCCAATCACCCGCGGCATGCTGGCTGATACCGGTTGGGAGAACGCTACTCCCACCATAGCAGGTATGCCGGACCAGATCGTCCATCTGAATGGCAGCGCTCCAAATGCCATTGACCTGTGGGCTCTCTCCGGCGATCGTGAGACGCCCAATTCAGAACTGACGTACGAAATTGAGAACACTCCGTCCCCTGGCGCTGGTGTGGAAATGGACGCTTCGGAACGCTACATCGATGTCCTGCCGGACGCTGGATGGACAGGACAAACCAGTGTGACAGTGCGTGTGACCGATCCCGGTGGAAAATGGGACCACGACACGTTCACAGTAACTATTGCCCGGATATGGGACGGGAGCAGCGGCAGCGGATGGCACACAAGCAGCAGTTGGACGCCATCCGGTTTGCCCGTGGGTGATGAATTAGTGCTGATCCCGCCTGTCAATACGCATCCCGTCATCTCTGGTAGCGCGGCTGCTGTGGGAGGGCTCATCATCCAGCCCGGAGCTGTGTTGGACTTGACCGGTCAGATGCTCAGTGTTGAGAGCCAGTTGACGAACAACGGCACTCTCAAGCAAACCCTGGAAGTGAACGAGCTCTTGACCACAGAATTTTTGCGGATAACGAACCAGGCAGGTACGCAGGTCAAATACTATGGGGTGGACATCACACCTTCATTGGTAGCCAGCAATACCACTGTGACCGTATCCATTGCAGGGGATCAGGTTTGCTCCCCACAGGTGCCTGGTGCCAGGCGCTGCTACCAAATATCTCCTTCAGGAGCGATGGATGCCAGAGTTCGATTTTACATTCACGAGGATGAATTGGGCGGTCACTTGTTAATGGACCTTTCCGCCTATCATTTGTCAGCAGGGGCCTGGAAGAAAGAGGCGGGACTCCATCAATATCCCGTGGTCGGTGATGTCAAATACGTGGAGGTGGGCGGTATCGACCAGTATTCACCCTTTGCGCTGTCTGAATTTGTTCTTGATCACGCCCACTATTTGCCCATCATACAAAATAAATACACGTGAACCCCAACCGATCAAAACCTGTTTCGGAGCACCCTTTCCTGGCGCTGCCTAAACCACTGGTGATGGCGCACCGCGGGGGGATGGGTCTTTGGCCCCCAAATACGCTCTTTGCCTACCAACGTTCAATAGAATTGGGCGTGGACGTGCTGGAGATGGACATCCATCGGACGGTGGACGGCGTCATTGTTGTGCGGCACGATCCCACCGTGGACGCCACCACAGACGGTAGCGGAGCCATTTGCGACCTCACCCTGGAGGAGATAAAATCGTTTGATGCGGGTTATACCTGGACTGGTGACGGGGGTGAGACGCATCCCTTCCGCCGCCAGGGTATCACCATCCCTACTCTGGAAGAAGTGCTCACCGCATTCCCGGAGATGCGTTTGAATATTGACATTAAGCCCGATGACCCGGCTATCGTGCCTCAATTTGCGAAAATGCTGCGTGAGTTCGACCGTTTGGACAGTGTGCTAGTGGCATCATTCCACGACCCACAGCTAAGAAAATTTCGCGAGTTATGTCCCCAGGTGGCAACCGCGGGGGGTGTGTCAGAAACGCGCTCATTCACCATCTTGAGCGCACTGTCCCTGCACGGCATCTACCGGCCGCGGGCTGAGGCGTTCCAGCCGCCCGAGTATTACGGCCCGCTGCACGTAGTCACAGAACGTTTTGTGCGCGGTGCCCACACTCACAATATGGAAGTGCATCCCTGGACGGTAAATGAAATTGAAGATATGCGGCGATTACTGGGTTGGGGAGTGGACGGCTTAATCACGGATTACCCGGACCGCTTGATGGGACTGCTTGGGCGTTGATCAGCCTCGTAATCAGGCGCGATCAGTACGCGTGCGATTTACGCGTGCCAACCTTTCTCCCCTAATTCGTTTCAGGATCTAGGACCAGCTTCGTTTCCGTACCCTCTTCAACCTGCTGGGGCGTCCACAACAGCGGGTGGTATTCTCCATTCAGCCAGAGTCCTGCCAGGTCGTCGTAGTGCGGGCTTGCCAGGTTTCCGGATTGTCCCGGGGGATGGATAGCAACCGAGCGAGTCAGGTCGCCCATGTCCACGATTTGGCGGAATGAGGCCGCCACGCAGCGGTTGTCGTTTACATCCATGCTAAACTTGGCGACCTGATTTGGGGTGTCGGTGTCACCACCAATGGGGTAGGGTCCGCGGTCGAATACCTGGTCGAAAGGTTTCTGCAGGCTCATGGGGTGCTCGAATGCGATACGGTGTACCCTGCCCCAATCCCACTGGCTCTCGTCCGTTCCCAGCGTCTCTTTTAACCAACCAACCGATTGTTTCAAACTGCGTGATATCAGGGTTTCACGATCTCCAGCCTGCTGCACCCACCACGAATCCGGATTGTCGAGCAACCTTAATAGGATCACCGTATCATGGCCAAAAAATTCGTTTGCGGGCGCCAGAAGCGGGTGGAATCCTGCGCCCATCACATGCGATGTCAATTCCTCACCGAGACCGGGTACCAACAGGTTGCGCACCAGGGTATAGCGCAGCACTTCATAGATGGTGCCGCCAATGCTGTCGGTTGTGAGGATTCCGTCCCAATCGCGCAGTAAGTTCAATGCCAGCTGTATGTCCTCGTCTTCGTCTGATAGCCCATCCAGGCGGGAGACCAGTTCTAATCCCGGAATGCAGAAGAAATCTAACTGGAGGTCCATATGATCCTGCTGGGAGAGCAGCGGTCGATCTTCGATAAGTTCCCTCAAACGTCGGGCGCGATAGCCGTTCATGAAATCATAACCAAGGAAATGTGGGTAATCATCCGGGACGATCTTGTTGTTGCAGTTGACCAGGTAGCCCTCGGTCGGGTTGAGGACGTGGGGCATCTCCTCAAAGGGTATTTCGCCGGTCCACTCGTATTCCCCTGACCACCCTGGCACGGGAACCCGGCCATCCCCGGCCCTGCGCACCGGCACCTTCCCTGTGACCCAGAACCCGATGTTGTCATCGACATCCGCATAAGCCACGTTCAGCTGCGGCGCTTCGATCAGGCGCATGGCGTCAACGAAATCGTCCCAGCCGCGCGCGGTGTTGACCCGGAACCAGCCCTCGATAGCAGGGACAGGCTGTAAGGCCATGGACTGCACGGCCACTTTTTGGGCGGGATATCCAACCACATCCGAGATGACTGGTCCGTGATGCGTGACGACCACTTTTTCAATATACGGTTCGTTTACGCCTTTGACCTTGATGGGCTCTTCGATTATTTCGGTTTCCCGCCATTCGTCTTGGAACAGGTAGCGCGGCGGATCCTGGGAATCCATCTGCTCAATAAAGAGGTCTTCAGAGTCGGTGAATGCCAGGGTCATTCCCCATGCTATACGCTCGTTGTGCCCGACCAACACCATCGGAATACCCGGCAGACTGACACCTGTTACGTGATAATCTGGAGCGTTGAGGTGGACTTCGTACCACAGGGAGGGCAAGCCTATGCCCAGGTGCATATCGTTGCAAAGCACTGCGTGGCCGGTTTCGCTCCTTGTAGGCGCGATGCTCCAGGTGTTGCTGCCCATCCCGCGTTCGAGAAAGGGGCCGGGAACCTGCCGCAGCATCCCGTCCGGGTCGAGAGCGTTAAATTGGATGCCCTCTGGAAGCGTAGGTGGGTTGCCTGATGGGTAGTGGATTTCCAATTCAGCAGCGTGCACTTCGCCAACTTTTTCCGCGATTTCGGCGCGAATAATTTCGCTCTGCCAGTCGTGAGATAGCTGCCAGATCATCACCCTGCTGAATGACATGCTGTCTTCTGGCGTCCAGGGGTCAGGTTTGTGATTGAGTAACGTAAATTCAATGGGTAGTTTCCGTTTGGGATGTTCGAGGAAGGCGTTCACCCCGGCGCTGTACGATTCCAGGATGAAGCACAGTTCATCGCAGGCCTGGGCGTAGTCAATTCGCCCCAGGCGGTTGAAGCCAAATGTGCGCACCGTGCGATCGGTATCCAGAGACAATTCACCAAAGAGCTCGCTGAGACGTCCGGCAGCGGTACGCCGGTTGAGCTCCATCTGGAAGAGACGGTCCTGAGCGTGAACAAAACCCTGTGCGAAGAATAAATCGGCTTGATTCTGAGCATAGATGTGAGGGACGCCCCAGTGGTCGCGAAGCACTTCGACAGGAGCAGTGAGATTCGAGAGGGTTAACGTGCCTTCGGTTTGGGGCAGCCTGCCGCGGCTCATCCGGTTGAGTACGCTACCGGCGATGCGGCCAATCAGCGTTTTTTTAGCGGGCATGAGGAAACTCCTGGTGTTGGATAAGGTAGTGTAAGTGGATTCTGGCTAATTATCACACTATCTGCATTCTTTGAACAGGATTTAAGACCTGATAGCCCCTCTGATGGGACGCTTACTCGCGCGTTTGTACGTTTAACCATGGACGATACGCCTTTACAAAACATTATCGGAACGTTATAATACTTTCTATCAATAAAATAAATTTTAGCGATGAATAAAGATGAAGTGATGAACAAAAATAAAACAAACGAAACTTTTGTCATTCAAGACCTGGAAACACTCAAAGTGATCGCCGACCCACTGCGTTCACAACTGTTGGAGCTGTTGATTCAAGAGACGCTGACCGTGAAACAGTTGGCTGAAAAATTGGGCCTGGCGCCCAGCAAGCTTTACTACCATGTCAATCAACTCGAAAATTATGATCTGGTTGAGGTGGTTGAAACGCGTGTTGTAGCCAACATGATCGAAAAGCTCTACCGCGCCACAGCCAGTAATTTCGATGTTGACCCTGAACTGCTGCGTTTCTCAACACCCGAAGGCAAGGAGAACATCAACGCGGTACTGGTCTCAACCATCGATGCCACGCGTGAAGATCTCATGCGCAGTTTAGAGGCGCGCGCCTTTGAGCTCGAGCAAGGAGGGCAAGAACAACCGCGTAGAGCGATCATCAACCGGGTCCTCTCCCGTTTATCAGAAGAACAGGCCAACCAATTTACGGCTCGTTTTTGTGAGCTGGTTGAGGAATTTACGCAGGCTGATGGTGAAGCCCATGGGCCGGATGATGAACTGCACACTTATGCACTAATGATAGCACTTTACCCCAGTTTCTACTATGCAGAAACACCTGATGCTGAAAGCAAGGAATAGTTGATCCACCGCCAAAGGCACAAATTATGACAGACACCTTCACTCCACCCCAAAACATGAAGAAGTTTCTTACCATCTGGCTCGGTCAGCTGGTATCCATCATCGGCTCAGGGATGACGAGTTTCGCTCTGGGGGTGTGGATATACGAGCAGACCGGGCAGGCGACGCCCTTCGCCATGACCGTGCTGTTTGCCAGCTTGCCCCGCATCCTGCTTTCACCGGTCGCCGGATCACTGGCCGACCGCTGGAATCGCCGTTTGGTGATGATCCTATCCGATACCGGCAGCGCTCTGGTGACGATCTTGGCCGTTGTGTTGTTCTCCTTGGGCGAGCTGCAGGTGTGGCATATCTACGTGATCGCAGCGACTAGTTCCGTGTTCGCTGCCTTCCAGGAGCCGGCGTATACGGCATCCATCACCATGCTGGTACCCAAGAAGGACCTGGCGCGCGCCAGCGGGATGGTACAGATGACGCAGGCGCTGGAGATGATCATCGCCCCACTGCTGGCAGGTATCTTGTTCGTGACAATCGGCCTGAACGGCATCTTCCTGATCGACTTTGTGACCTATTTCTTTGCCATCGGCGCTCTGCTGCTGGTTAAAATTCCCCAACCGAAACTCGATGAAGGTGAGTTAGAAGTTAAGAAAGGCACCATCTGGCGCGATTTTTTATTCGGTTGGAACTATCTGCGCAGTAGGCCGGGCCTGTTCGGCATCCTGACCTACTTCGCATTGGTCAACTTCCTGCTGAATTTCGCGGCGGTGTTGTACATACCCATGATCCTGGCATTCGCTACTGCGGCCGTGTTGGGGGTCATACAGATGGTCTCCGGAACCGGTATGCTGGGCGGCAGCCTGGTGATGAGTGCCTGGGGTGGTCCAAAGAAACGGCGCATTAACGCCGTTATCGGTTTCATCGCCGTGGCCTCGGTGGGTACGCTGATTACGGGTTTGCGCGCCTCCCCTGTTTCCATTGGCCTGGGTATGTTCCTGCTAATGTTCTGCGTGCCGCTGGCCTCCGGTCCCAGCCAGGCCATCTTTCAAACCAAAGTCGCTCCCGATGTACAGGGGCGGGTATTTGCTATCCGATCAATGATCTCCCGCTCGATAATGCCGCTGGCATTCCTGATAGCGGGACCGCTGGCCGACCGTGTCTTCAACCCCATGCTGGAAGAAGGGGGGCTGTTGGCAGATACGATTATTGGCAGTTTAATCGGCGTCGATCCAGGACGCGGTATTGGGCTGATCTTCATCCTATCAGGTACGGCGATGCTGATCGCCAGTGCTGCGGCGTTCACCAACCCACGCATCCGAAACGTGGAAGAGGAGCTGCCCGACGCCATCCCCGATTCGCCGGATGACATCGAAGCATAGCCTGAAATGGAGGCCGATCCAGAGTCCCCAGAGCTTTCTACTGTGTAATTGTAGAACGAGTTGATTACCCGTTCATATTAGATCAAAATGGTTATTACAATTCATCATTTTATCTTGCTGGTATAATTCTAATATGCCGCGGATTAGCGCATTCTTCGGAATCGTTATCAAAATGTACTTCAATGATCATTCACCACCGCACTTCCATGCAGAATATGGTGAATTTGAAGCGATATACATAATAGATACGATTGAAGTGATGAGAGGCGAATTACCCCGTAGGGCACACTCGATGGTGCTTGAATGGGCTTTCCTTCATCGATTAGAATTACAGATGAATTGGGAACAAGCTCGAGCAGGATTGCCCCTAATTCAGATTGAACCACTGGATTGATCAGGAATAAACTGTTGAAAGAATTAGTCAGAGTTATTAAAGTATTGCCTCTAGAGGAATATCGATGCCTGGTTACATTTGAAGATGGCACATCTCGAGAGATAGATTTAGAATCCTATTTGTTTGGTCCCATATTTGAACCTATAAAAAGCAACATGGATGTTTTTCGCGCTGTTCAAGTGGTTGATGGGACAATTAGTTGGGAAAATGGAGCCGACATTGACCCTGATGTTTTATATTATGAATTAACGCCTTCTTGGATGGAAGATATTGTACCTGACTGATCTTGTTGGTTGGTGGTTCCCCGGCGACTGATCCTTCGCCCACTCAGGACATTTTCACGTCAACAAGAAGCACGAAACCCACCTGCGTGGTTTTCATTCATTAAGGATTATTGTTCATCCCGAGTCGACGGAGTTCGACTTCGTGCATATCGAAGAAGTGGTTTCAACCGTCAACAAGCTTACAAAACAACTAAACTAAACAACCCTTTTCATCGCCTCGCAGAAAATTCCCAACCCTTCCTCTAGTGTTCCGTCATCAACGATCAACGGCGGGATCCAGCGGATCACGTTGCCGTAGGTGCCGCAGGTCAGCAGAATCAGTCCTTCGTCCAAACAACCTTTCACCACCGCCTTAGCCGTCGAGGTGTCCGGGTCACGCGATGGAGATGTAAATTCGACCCCCACCATCAAACCCAGACCGCGCACGTCCCCGACCACCGGGTAGCGCGCCTGCAGCTCCCTCAATTCGCGGCGCAGTTTTTCGCCCATCCTGGCGCTGTTTTCGATTAACCTGCCGTCACGAAGCACACGCACGGTCGCCGCGGCCGCCGCGCAGCTGACGGCGTTCCCACCGTAAGTGCCTCCTTGGGAGCCGGGTGGGGAATGCTCCATCAATTCTGAGCGCGCTGCTACGGCGCTCAATGGAAAACCGGAAGCCATACCTTTCGCCATAAGCAGGATATCAGGCTCGATCCCGAAGTGCTGGAAAGCAAACCACTCCCCAGTGCGACCGAAACCGGATTGGATCTCGTCCACGATGAGCAGGATCCCGTGTTCGCGGCAGACCTCCTGAACACCACTCAAGAAGTTTGCCGGGGGCACCACGTAACCTCCTTCTCCCAGCACCGGCTCGATCAACACCGCCGCCGTTTCGCCCGGCGCGGTCTGCGAGGCCAGCAGGTGACGCAGTTGCTTCAAGCAAAACGCACTGGTCTCCTCTTCCGGCCAGCCGTAGTAATAGGCGTACGGGTAGGGCGCCACAAACACGCCCGGCATCAACGGCTGGTATCCTGCGCGGTAGATGGGGTTCGACGTCGTGAGTGACATGGCCCCGACTGTGCGGCCGTGGAAGCTGCCCTGGAAGACGATAATGTTCGTGCGGCCGGTTGCGTGCCTGGCCAATTTGACCGACGCCTCCACAGCCTCGGCCCCGCTGTTGCTGAAAAAGTAGCGGTTTAGATGCGGCGGCACCACCGTGCCCAATTCCTGGACGGCGTCCAGCATGGATTGATAGTAGAAGATGTTCGCCTGGCCGTGGATCAACTTGGCGGATTGTTCCTGGGCAGCCGCCACCACATCTGGATGACAGTGACCGGTGTTGGTGACTCCAATACCGCATGTGAAGTCAAGATAACGACGGCCGTCGTTGGTGAATACATGAGCGCCTTCAGCGCGATCTGCCAGGATGTCTGTATAACGGTACCACAGGGGCGCCAGGTGTTCCTTGGGATCATTCATTGAGTCCTCCTGATAAGGGCAAACAATAGGGTGATTACTTCATGTAGAAACTGGATCTTTGTTCCTTTCAGTTTCACATTTTATCCGCCGTATCTCTTTGGGCTACATTATAATTGATAGACTCAACACAAAAACTTTTTGGAGGCATTAATGCGCGAATTTCTCTATCCGAGCAGCGTGGCTGTGATCGGCGTATCGTCAAAAGAAAGCAACCTGGGAAGAAACATTTTAGCCAACCTGGTCGAATTCGGTTTTCAAGGCATGGTTTACGCAGTCGGTCCGAGCGGCGGCGTGATCGAAACGCGGCGCATCTACCGCTCGGTGGGTGATATTCCCGACCACGTCGACCTGGCGGTGATCTTCACACCCGCCAAGACGGTGCCGGGTATCCTGGAGGAGTGCGGGGAGAAAGGCATCCGCTGGGCGATCATCGAGACGGCGGGGTTCAGAGAGTACGGCGAGCAGGGGGTGCGGTTGGAAGCCGAAATCGTTGAGGTAGCAGAACGCTACGGTATCCGTTTTGTTGGACCAAACTGCATCGGCGCCATCAACATGGAGAACGGGCTGTGCGTGCCCTTCCCCCGCCTGCAGAAGCAGTACAAACTGGGAGATGTTTCCATCGTCTCGCAGAGCGGTGGTGTGGGTCTTTCCGCCATGAATATCATGGTCAGGGAAGGGATCGGGCTGAATAAATTTGTCTCTGTGGGCAACATGCTGGATGTCAGCGCGGTTGACCTGCTCGAGTACCTGATCGAGGACGAAGGCACCGGTTTGGTCTTCCTGTACCTGGAGAGCATACGGGACGGGCGGCGGCTTATGGAAGTGGCGCGCAGGTCAACCAAACCCATTCTGATCTTCAAAGCCAACATCGGAGAACTGGGTCAAACGATCGCTGCCTCCCATACGGCTTCGTTATCCAGCGACGATAAGGTGGTTGACGCGGCCTTCAAACAGGCGGGCATCATTCGTATTCATGATGCCACATCGTTCGGCAACAGTCTCAAAATCCTGGGGCTGCCGTCCATGCAGGGTAAGAACCTGGCCATCATCTCGCGCGCCGGAGGTCACGCCGTGATGGCTGCAGACGCGTGCGAACTGTCAGGTTTCCAACTGGCAGAATTCCCGGACAGCTTCCTGCGCGAGATCGAGAAGCACTTCCGTGCGTCTGTGATCAGGCTGACCAACCCGCTTGACCTGGGCGACCTGTTCGACCTGGACGTGTATGCACAAATCGTGGAGCAGACATTGAAACTGGATAATGTGGACGGCGTGGTCTTCCTGCACACATCCCTGGGAGCCGAGCACGGCACGAGCCGCATCCTGCTGGAGCGTATTGTTAATCTGGTGGATCAGTACGAGAAGCCGGTCGCTTTTTACATCTCTTCCGATACTGAAGAAGTTAACTTTCTCAAGCAAAACTACGACTTCCCCGTCTTCACCCAGGTAGTGGAGACCATCCGCGCCCTGGAGATGAACCATCGCTACTGCTGCGAGTTCCAGCGTTTGCACGATGATAGCGACTATCCAGTTTATGATGTGAACACTTCCGGGGTTAAAAAACTGATCCAGGGCGCTCAGCAAGAGCAGCGCGATTTGCTGCTCTCTGAGGCCATGGAGGTGCTGGAGTATTACGGCGTTCCCACCGCGCGAAGCGTTGTCGCCAGGACGGTCGAGGAAGCCCAGGCTGCGGCTGAAGAGATGGGCTACCCGGTGGCAATTAAGGTGATCGCCGAGCAGATTTCGCACAAATCAGACGTTGGCGGCGTACAGTTGAACCTGTACAACACGGAAGCCGTGGCTGAGGCCTTCGAGAACATGATGGCGCGCATTGGAGAGGCTTACCCAAACGCCAAGCTGGACGGTGTGCTGGTGCAACCCATGGTGACCGGGGGAAGGGAGCTGATCCTGGGTGGGCGGCAGGACCCGCAGTTCGGGCCCGTGGTGCTGGTGGGTCTGGGGGGCATCTTCGTGGAGATCTTCGAGGAGGTCTCGGTGCGGGTGACGCCCATCGCGCGGCGCGAAGCAGCGGAGATGATCGAGGAGCTGCGCGGTTCGCAAATCTTGAAAGGCGCCCGCGGGCACAAGGCATCGGATATCGATTCGGTGGCGGATGCCCTGCTGCGCATCTCCCAACTCCTGAACGACTTCCCGCAGATCAAGGAAGTTGACATCAACCCGCTGCGCGTCTTTCACGAGCACGGGGGCAGCCGGGCACTGGATGCGAGGATGATTTTGGAAGCAGGGGAATAGTTGGGCAGAGAGTTCAAACGTTTATCCGATGGTTTCGTGATTATGTAAATGATCCATGATTGTAGTAATTTGGCTAACATGATAATTAATCTTCTGAGAGAGGATGAATATTTATGCAATCTGTACTGGTGGTCGGCGCCGGTGTAGGGGGGATTGCTGCTACAGCCAATTCACGGCGTGCTGACCACGATGATGCCGGATGGTCAACCTCAAATGAGCATTGTGTGGGTAGATTACGCTGACGAATTCGTGCTGATCAACACCACCTTAGAACGCCAGAAGGGGAAAAATATGCAGGCTAATCCCAAGGTGAATGTGTTAGTAATTGATCCCACCAATGGGGTACGTTTCATCGAAGTTCGTGGTGAGGTGGCAGAAATCACCTCGGATGGCGCCGTTCCCCATGTAAACAAACAGGCCCGGGCATACTCGCACAATCACAAACAACGATTTTGTGGGGATATTTACCCGGAGGAACAGCAGCACAAGGAAACACGGGTGCTGGTGAAGATCTCCCCGCAGAAGATCACCACCGATGCTAAATTTAGTTGATTTAACTGCAGGAGGTCGGAATGACAAATGATGATAATAACGCTTACGATATGGATGTGTACGCCCGCAGCTTAAACTTATCAAATTTCTTGAGAGAATCACCAATTCGTTCTGCGATCAAGGCACTGCACCCACCTCCAGGAAGCCGGGGATTGGATGTCGGATGCGGGTTGGGCAATCATACCTTGATGTTAGCCGAAGCTGTAACGCCCGATGGGCATGTTACAGGTCTTGATTTGTCTCCCGAACTATTGGAATATGCCAGGGAGGTTGCTGACAGGTCCATTCTATCGAATAATGTTTCCTTTCGGGAAGGGGACATGAGGCAAATTCCTTTTGATGACGACACCTTTGACTGGAGTTGGAGTGCAGACTGTGTTGGGTACGCACCGGTGGAACCATTGCCATTGATTAAGGAACTTGGACGAGTTGTAAAACCAGGAGGTATAGTCGCCATCCTGGCCTGGTCATCAGAACATTTATTGCCTGGATATCCCCTTTTAGAGGCGCGCCTCAGTGCAACCGTTGCAGGGATTTCACCCTTCACGAGAGGCAAACGACCATCGTCGCATTTCTTGCGCGCTCTCGGATGGTTTCACGAGGCAGGTTTGGAGCAACCCACGGCTCAAACGTTTATAGGTGACGTCCAGGCTCCTTTGAGCGAAAATAACCGCGCCGCATTAATCGATCTCTTCGAGATGCGCTGGCCTGGCGTACAATCAGAGCTGACAGCGGAGGAATGGGGGCAGTATCAACGTCTTTGTAACCCGCAGTCGAAAGAGTTTATTCTGGACAAACCTGATTACTACGCCTTCTTCACGTATACACAGTTTCGAGGCAGGGTTGTTTAGTTTAATATTTAATAGATTATCAACCTTCGCTGCTGTATCTATTGTGCGAGTAGTTCCTGGTGCTGCAATTCCCACATCCCGCGGTAATACCCATCCCTGCTCAGCAAATCCCAGTGCGTGCCGCGTTCGACAATGGCGCCTTCATGAAGAACGATGATCTCATCCACCGCTTCTAATCCCAGCAAGCGGTGGGTGATGATCAGGGCGCTGCGATCTGCCATCAGCCTCTTGATTGAATAAATCACCTGGCTTTCGGTGACGGCGTCCAGGTTGGCAGTGGCTTCGTCGAGCAGGAGCAGCGGCGCGTTCTTTAGAAATGCTCTGGCCAGGACCAGGCGCTGGCGTTCACCCCCTGATAATCGAAGCCCCCTTTCTCCGACATAAGTGCTGTAACCATCTGGCAGGGACTCGATAAATTCGTGGATCCGGGCCTGCTGCGCCGCTATTACAATCTCTTCCTGGCTTGCTTGGGGACGGGCGACGAGCAAGTTCTCGCGCAGTGTAGCGTTAAATAAGTAGCTGTCCTGCGCCACCACGCCGATGCGGTCGCGCAGTTCGTACGAGTTGTACTTGTTGAGTTCTTCCCCGCCTAAGGCGACACGCCCATGATGGTATTCCCAGAAGCGAAGCAGCAGGTTTGTCAGCGTGGATTTGCCCGCTCCGCTCGGACCGACGATGGCGCTGGATTTACCCGCAGGCAGGTGAAAGTTCACGTCAGAAAGAACGTCTACATACGATTGTTGAATGGGAATTAGCGATAAGGGAGAAGGGATAGGGGATATGGGGGGAGGGTAATGGAAGGACAGGGAGTCTACTTCCAGATCGAGGGTGTCGGGCATGGGCAGCGGTTGGACCGGATCTCGTACTTCGGGCTCGACATCCACCATCTCATGCAGGCGTTCAGCAGCAGCCAGGCTGCTTTCCAAAAATAGAGCTGCCTGGGGCAGTGGCAGGACGGCCTCGAAGCTGGCCAGCGCAGCAAGCACCACCACGGCCAGATACACGCCGGACATCGCGCCGCTGTCCACCAGCGGGATGGCCAGGACCAGCACCACCCAGATGCACGTGTGGGTCAGCAAAACTCCCAGGCTGTTCTGCAGGCCCCCGATGCGGGCGAAACGTTTTTGCGCCTGGCCCAGCTGCCGGCTGATGGCATCTACCTGGCCCGTGTGACGCCCTTCGGCCCCGTTAGCGAGCAAATCGGCCATTCCCTGGATGCCTTCCACCAAAACGACGTTTAAAGCGCCGCGCAGCTCCACTACACGGCGTCCTGGGGCACGGCTTATACGGTGGATGAACAGGGGCAGACCGACAGCGACCAGGGTAAAGAAGGCCAACAGGATGAAAGAGAGGGCGCGGTCGAAGCGCGCCAGGAAAACGCCCATCATCACGGCGACAAGCATGGCGACCAGCGGTGGCGCCAGGGCGCGCACGTAAAAGTTCTGCAGTGACTCGATATCGTACTGGATGCGGGATACCAGGTCGCCGCTGCGGTAGGATGTCAGGCGCGCCGGCGCCAGCGGTTCGATTGATTTATAAAACCAGACCCGCAAGTTAGCCAGCGTGCGCAAAGTGACATTGTGTGTAACCAAACGCTCCAGGTAGCGGAAGACGGCGCGCGATATACCGAAGAAGCGCACACCGACGATCGCCACCTGCAGTTCTGCGATGGAGGGCTGCAGAGCCGCGGCTGAGATCAAGTATGCTGAGGTCGCCATCAACCCGATACCGCTAGCAATCGTGATGAACCCGAGGGTGATCGATAACGCCACCTGGCTCTTGAAGGAGGAGACCAATTTCAGCAGCCGCCAAAATGTGCTGAACCTGGAATCGCGCACTGTGCTGGGACCATCGTAGGTAGCGTGCGCCAAATTGGCGTGCGCCGAATTGGCATGGGCCGTGTAGGCGGGCGCATCCAATCTTGTGACCGTCCCCTGCGGAGCCAACGAGGTGAACGTCTCCCGCGGAACTGCTTCGGTAGACTCCGGCTGGAATGACCCAGGCTCGACATCCGGTTCGGTAGGAGGGGGTTCACCTGGATATGCTGAATCTCGTGTTGCAGCGGTCAATCGGCTGTACAAGCCGTCCTTGCTGGAGAGCTGGTGGTGGGTGCCCTGTTCTACAACTCTTCCTTTATCAAGCACCAGGATATTATCCGCGCTGGTGGTTGTGTTCAGGCGGTGGGCGATAATAAAGGCCGTGCGGCCGACCAGCAGTTCGTCTATCGCATCCTGAATGGCGCTCTCTGTATCGGTATCCAGGTTGGCCGTCGGCTCGTCCAAAATCAGGAGTGGGGCGTCTTTCAGGAAGGCGCGTGCCAGTGCGACGCGCTGCGCCTGCCCGGCGCTCAGCCGCACGCCGCGTTCCCCAACGATTGTGTCATATCTCTCGAGTTGGCTGGTGATGAATTCGTGAGCGTGTGCTTTCTTAGCCGCCTGGATGACTTCCTCCAGGCAGGCTTCGGGCCGTGATAGACGAATATTGTCCACCACCGTCCCATAAAAAAGATACGGATCCTGGGATACCCAGGCAACCGCTTGACGCCAATCGGCTGTTTCGATCTCCTCCAGGGGTTGACCATTCACCAAAATTTGCCCATCGGAGGCTTCGATAAAGCGTAGCAGTAAACTGGTGATGGTGCTTTTCCCCGCCCCGCTGGGGCCAACCAGGGCTACTTTCTGCCCATCATGGATTGAGAATGTGGAACCGTTTAAAACAGGTCGATCAGCATTGTATTCGAAAAATACGTTTTTGAACTGGATATTCCCAATCGCAGATAACTGGTCGCTGGCTGTTGGCCGGCGATGGGTTCCATCTCCCGTCTTATGTCCTCCGTCCACAGCCGGTTCTTCCAATATCTCGAAAATCCTGTTCGCGGCCGCTGCCCCGCCCATCCCGGCGTGGAAGCGCGTGCCCAACATACGCAGCGGCAGGTAGAATTCCGGCGCCAGCAGCAGCAGGAAGAGCGCCTCCTGGAACAGCATACGGCCGTACAGCAGGCGCAGACCGATCTCAACGGCCACCACAGCGGTGCTCAGCGTGGCGACCATCTCCAGCGCGAATGCAGAAAGAAACGTGATACGCAAAACGCTCATCGTGGTGAGGCGGTAATCGTTGCTGACCCGGGCGATCATGCCCACCTGAGCTCTGCTGCGTCCCAGTCTTTTCAAAGTAGTCAGACCCTGCACCACGTCCAGGAAATAGGCGCTCATGCGGCTGAGAGTGTTCCACTGTTGTCGGGTCTTGGCCTGCGCCATGTTCCCGATCAGCACCATAAAGATGGGTATCAGGGGTGCGGTGAGCAGCAAAATCAGCCCGGTAATTAAGTCCAGTGGGAAGATAAAAAACAGAAAGACCAGCGGCACAAGCGCGGCCAGGATCAGCTGCGGCAGGTACTGGCTGAAGTAGGCGTCCAGGGTCTCAATCCCCTCTACCAGGGTGTTGGTCAGCTCTCCGGTGCGTTCGCTATGTGCGAACCTGGGACCCAGCTCGATCAATTTTTCGAACAGGGCTTTGCGCAGATCGGTCTTAACCCGGACGGCGATGCGGTTGGCCGCTATATCGCTTCCCCATACGAGAGCAGATCGCAGGATGATGATACCCAAAAGAATAACGAGCAGTCGTGTGACATGCTCCAGGGATTCCCTGCCCATAAACACGCGGCTTATGACCTGGCTCAAGAAACCGGCCTGCAGCACCGTCAACACACCTGCTCCAATACCCAGCAATATGGTCAAAATCAAAGCCAGGCGAGAGTCTCTTATCCGCCGCAGCAAGCGTGAATCGAGGTTCATAGTGTGATGCGTGTTTTGATTTGATGACTAACCACAAAATATCGATGGCACCAAGGATGTGCTGCCTCGGATCGTTAGCAGTTCCAAGCCAATACTAAAGATGAAGTAATTCAGATGGAGGCAGTCTTAGTGTTTGTTGCCCTGATTGGCTCTACAGAATTGAGCTATGGCGAAGGGTCTCCAAGACTATGACGGAGATTCTTCACTAGGTCCTTCGCAAACTCAGGATAAATTCAGAATGACATTAATGTGCTCTTGGGACCGCCCCGCCGCAGCAGTGCAACTGCGGCTAATCGAACGGGGCGGTTAATCAGATAATGTTGTTACTATGCTAGCACAATCGATCGGGGTGTGCGGTTGATCGATATGCCTAATACTCCAGGTGCGAGTCCTGCGTCAGCCGTTTGCGGAACACCCAGTAACTCCAGCCCTGGTAAATCAGAATCAGCGGCACAAAGATGACCGCCACAACGGTCATTATGCGCAGGGTGTAGTCCGTGGATGAGGCGTTGTAAATCGTCAGGCTCCAGGCCGGGTTGAGGCTGGAGACCATCACGCGCGGGTAGAGGATCATAAACAGCGTGACCACGGTGACAGCGATGGTGATGGCGGTCATCAGGAACGCCCAGCCGTTTATCTTTTTGTAGATTAAGTATCCTGCCAGCAGAACGCTCACCACGCCGGCCAGTGGGACAATACCCGGATTGATGTCTAGTTGATCGACAATATCGGTCGCGAAGTAAGTGGAGACCAAGAAGGCAAGCAGTCCGATCACAACCACCGGCCACAGTCGCCTGGCCACGGTTTGTGCCTTCTCCATAACCTCTCCGGTGGTCTTCAGGCTGAGGAAGATGGCGCCATACAGCGTGAAGATGAGTACTGCCGTCACGCCGGCCAGCAAGGCGTAAGGATTGAGCAGCGTAAAGAATGTGCCTGCGTACTGCATGTCCCCATCGATGGGCACCCCGCGCACGATGTTCGCCAGCGCGACCACGATCAGCAAAGGCGGGATTAAACTCCCGACAAAAATGCACCAATCCCAAAGCGTGCGCCAGCGCGGGTCCTGAGTTTTGCTGCGGTACTCGAAGGCCACCCCGCGCACGATCAGAGCCAGCACCAGCAGGAAGAGCGCCATGTAAAATCCGCTGAACATGGTGGCGTACCACTCCGGAAAGGCGGCGAAGGTCGCTCCGCCGGCCGTGAGCAGCCAGACTTCGTTGCCGTCCCAATGCGGCCCGATGGTGTTGATCATCAGGCGCCGTTTATAGTCCACCGCAGCGGGGTCTTTGTCTCGACTCAGAAAGGGCAGCAGGATGCCGACGCCGAAATCGAAGCCTTCCAGGATAAAAAAACCGGTGTACAGCACCGCGATCAGAATAAACCAGATCGTATTGAGGTCCATATGATTTCTCCGTTACCTTCAGTCCAACGCGCCTAACAGCGAGGGGGTGCCTTCCGCATCCGTCTCTGGCTTACCCTCATCGGTCGGTATGCCCTTTTTGGCGTACTTGAACATCAAGAACACGTTCGCTACCATCAAGGCGCCGTAGAGCAGCGTGTACCCAATAAGCGTGGTAAGCACCTGTGTGGGGGACACGACCAGTGAGATACCGTCTTCAATCAACATCAGGCCGTATACAATCCACGGCACTCGCCCCACCTCGGCCATGATCCAACCGGCTGAATTGGCGATAAAGGGCAGGATGATGGCCAGCGTAAACAGCCTCAGGGAGCGTCTGCCGGTATCGATGTCCTCGCTCATCACCAGGAAAAGGGAATAGATAGCGAGCCCGATCAAAAGCATGCCGATGCCGGCCATAATACGGAACGCCCAGTACACCACCGCCACTGGCGGGATATAATCCCCCGGCCCGAACTCTTTTTCGTAGGCCTCCTGCAGGTTGTAGATACCGTCTATTTCACACTCCAACTGGTTGTAGGAGAGCAGGCACAACAGGCGCGGCAAACGGATTGAAAACACCTCATTGCGCTGTTCCAGGTCGCCGATGGTCAGGATGGAAAACGAGGCCGGCGATTCGGTCTCCCAGAGAGCTTCTGCGGCGGCCATCTTCATGGGCTGCGATTCCACCATATGCTGGGTCTGGCTGTGCCCGTTCAGACCGACCAGTACGATCGAAATACTGCCGATAATGGCCGCGATCCGGAAGGAACGCCGGAAGGCATCCACGTTGTGCTTCCTGAGCAGGTGATAAGCGCTGATGCCCATCACGAAAAAGGATGCGGTCGCGAAACCAGCTAACAGGGTGTGCGGGAACTGTAACCACAGGTTGGGGTTCAGAATCAGGGCAGCGAAATCTGTCATCACTGCCCGTCCGCCTTCGATGGCGTACCCGACCGGTTCCTGCATGAAGCTGTTCGCTACCAGGATCCAGAAAGCGGACGCCGTAGTACCGATTGCGACCATCCACATGGCGGCTGCATGCGCACCTTTGGAGAGCTTGTCCCAGCCGAAGAGCCACACGCCGATAAACACCGATTCCAGGAAGAAGGCCAGCAGCGCCTCGATCGCTAATGGAGCACCGAATATATCCCCCACATAACGCGAGAACTCGGACCAGTTCATGCCGAACTGGAACTCCTGCACGATACCGGTGACCACGCCGATGGCGAAATTGATCACAAACAGCGTCCCCCAGAATTTGGTCATGTCCTTGTAGACTTTCCGACCGGTGCGCACATAGATGGTCTCCATGATGGCGGTCAGCACGGAAAGGCCCAGAGTCAGCGGCACAAAGAAAAAGTGGTAGATCGTCACAAATGCAAATTGCAGTCTACCTAGGATGACAGGATCCATACGGTTACTCCTTCATCAGTTTTACGTGGATTGATTAAATTTTTATAAAATTGTCACGCTTAACAATGGTAAGAAGCTTTTCTAAATACCTGTAAGTTACCCACCTAAATAGTAGTAGACTTGAGGGTCTCAGTCAACGATATAACGTCACATATTATAAATGACATTTCTCATATCATTAGAAGTTACGCAGTTGGATAGGCTTCGGGGGTGTGGTGAGGCGGCTTTGCCGC
>Ga0209013_10001317_pt1 | contig 22890 bp, 14 predicted proteins | sample Cruoilmetagenom2_FD_187291 | JGI IMG/M metagenome (GOLD analysis project Ga0209013, IMG submission 187291) | Oil polluted marine microbial communities from Coal Oil Point, Santa Barbara, California, USA - Sample 2 (SPAdes) (version 2) | ecosystem: Environmental > Aquatic > Marine > Oil seeps ... | reverse complement strand
GTCTTCTTTAAAGGGTAGGAAGAAGTTTTTTGGGGAGCTGTAAGTACGGGTGTAATCCATCTGCAGCTCCTCGAAGTTGTTGAGCTTCAAGAAGCGGTAGATCTTGTTACCCTGCGCATCTAAATCTCTCCATCTAGGACCAAACACCTCGTTGTCCTCCATGAGGCCCTCAACCATTAACTTAAAATTATCTTTGGTAATCGTCATGTAAAGCATAGGTGTGCTCCATACCTGCTTGATATCTTTCGTAATAAGCTTTCAGTCAATAAAATACCCTGTTTTTGTTCCTGAAGGCTCAAAACGCATATTGTGATATTTTTCACATTATAAAAATAAAGCCCTGAACAGTCAAGTGACAAATATCCTCCACCACGCAAACGATTGCGTGGTTTGTCATCCTGGTAAATATGACAAAATGTGCCAATCATCACTTGAATTATTGGACGCTTAGCGGTGGCGTTGGTTGTGAAGAAATTCTAGGATGTGGACTTCTTTTTGCTTTGGGCTTACCAGGGAGACGCGGGCCGGTTTACAGATAAAAACTGTACCCGAAAATTCGCTGCTTCGCATTTGATATGTACGTTCAAGATATTGATAAACATCCTCTTATTTGGTCGCAGGATTGCAAATCCTGCTCGAGCGAAGGTTGATTGCATTAACTGCTGGAGCGATGGCTGAGTGAAGGTCATACTGGTGTTATGGTTGATTGTGAAACATGCTTAGTCAAAGGATGAGGCTCTAAGGGGATTTCTAATCCCCGTCTCTTGCTTGGAATCCATTGAACGCACAAAACAATGCTTTGCTGCGATCCATTAATTCATCCCTTCCAATACACCCCATACCGATTATTGGATTCGCGTCTTGAAGTTGTACTGGCGGCTAACTAATCCCGATCGTGCAGGAGCGGTTTAATGAATGAAACCTTAAAATTTTCCGTAAATCGCCAAAATTTTAAGGTTATGTTGTAGCCAGGAAACATAATTTGAGTATAATAGATCATAGAGGGACGAAGAAGCAACATCATAGGTTCCCCTTCTGCACGGCGAGGATTAAAGACTGGAAGGCTCTCTGGTTCAAGTATCAATAAACTTGAACCATTTTGTTAATTGTTCATCAATTGCTGAGCAGAAGATGCCTGAAATTCAATCTTCCTTCAAAGATATATTTTTCGAGCGAGCTCAACCAGCAAGTAGCTGATTGAGCATATTTCGGCAACTTTTTAAGGGTGGATTTCGTCGGTATGGGGGTCGTTGATTATCGGTTTCAATTGAATTTCCAATTTTATCAATAATTTTCTACCACCAAATCTTTGGTTGTCGATTTGGCGGAGCGCGTCAAGCTCAACTCAGATGTTGCCCTCTCCAACAGATTGTTTGAGGGAGTCTTGTGACCGGTTTAATGAAGAGTCACTTTGAGAGTATCCTGCCTGAATATCAAAGCGATTATCACCAAATATAGAAGTGACATCTGTTACTTGAATTCCTATTAATTTATCCATACAATATAAATGAGATCAAGGTTGGTTGATTCTACCTAGTGGGAAATCTAGATTTATTATTTGAGCCCCTTGAAGATAAATCAGATATCTGATTAAACAATTCATATGTTAGGACACTTAGGTAGTTCGTTCTTCAGTGTCCCATTGAATGAGGGTCCGCAAAACCAAGAATGTACCCGGTTTCTCTTCCCTAATGTAAACAATATATGATCAAATACTGATGGGAATCCTCGGGTGGTTATTGGACAACCAGAAACGGATACACTTCTGTTTTCGGATAGGAACCTTAAGATCGGATAACTAATCTGAGTCAACCAAGTTAAATCTCAATCGAAATGCACCTTAATATTGGCATGTTTCTTGTAATTTAATTTGATAATAATGTTTTCTTCACAATGCAAAACTCGTCTCCAAGAACCAAAATATTTCTTGTCCAATGAAAATCAGTGATTGGTTTCCAGGTTACTATCATTACTACCCATTACTGCTTCATAATCACCCTTCCTTGCAAACTAATACAAGCCAATGAAACCTAAATGTCCTCTTAAGTCTGGTTGACAATCGCTGTCGACCTAATGTGGGTGAGAATTCTTGGCTTTTAGGGGAAATTACATACCCAGATCACAGAGCTTATTGATTTGAACAACATTTCATCAGCCAATTTGAAAATCTCGATTTTGTCCAATATCCGTTTCAAATTAAGCGCTTACCAATTATGGAATACGAAATTCGTGGTGAAAAAATGAAAAAGAAAAGTGAGGCTCAGTTATTCAACCACAGTAGCCATCTTCGCAGAAAATTATCCCTACCAGTATCAATTAAGATTCCCATCTTTCTACATAAGCTAATATCTTTTGTATTGACCATTCTTATCTCATTAAATTGGTTTTCAACTGGTCTTGCACAAGTTCCAGTTTACCAAACAAGTACGGCTCGAGCCCCTGGGTCAAGCGGGCTTGGTCTAAACGATCCGGCCAGAGTTAATTTGCTGCAGGCTGCCTCCAGCTTGGACGTAAGGGTTGCGTCTGGTTCAGATGATGCTGAAGAAAAAGTTGATGGCAGGATGTACATAACCAGTACCGATCTTGAGTTTGTTTTCGATGGCGGTGATCAAGTGGTTGGTATGCGCTTCACTGGAATCGCTATCCCTCAGGGGGCAACAATTTCAAGGGCGTACATCCAGTTCAAGGTGGAAGACATCAGCACCGATACGACTTCACTCACCATTCATGGTGAAGATGTTGATAATGCAACCACGTTCGGTTCCTCAACCTGGAATATCTCCTCCCGGTCCAGGACAAACGCGGCTGTTTCGTGGTCGCCAGTCGCATGGAACACAATTGGGGAAGCAGGTATTGACCAGCAGACACCAGATCTCAGCTCGATAATCCAGGAGATCATCAACAGATCTAATTGGACGCAAAACAATTCGCTGGTCATCATTGTCTCCGGTACTGGTAGGCGAGTGGCAGAATCGTATGAAGGTGATCAAGCAGGTGCACCCTTGCTGCACATTGAATACACGATCGGGAACCCTCCACAGGTCTCGATCAGCTCCCCAGCAAATGGAACATCATTCAATCTTGGAGAAGAAATCAACTTTACTGCCACTGCCTCGGACATTGAAGATGGAGACCTGACTGCGAATATTTCGTGGGAGTCAAATCTAGATGGCAGCATCGGCATGGGTGGTGACTATCTATACTCAAACCTCTCCATAGGTGCACATACAATCACATCTTCAGTGACTGACAGCAGCGGTCTGACCGGCACGGACCAGATCAGCATTTCGGTGACTGGTCAAGGTGGCAACCTGCCACCAATCGTTTCAGCTGGGCTTGATCAAACCATCATTTTATTGGACGATGCTACCCTTGAAGGGACTGTCTCCGATGACAGCTTGCCAACTCCGCCCGGAGAAGTGACAACTGTTTGGAGCGTCGTCAGCGGACCGGGCTCGGTCAATTTCGCTGACACCAGCAATGTCAACACAACCGCAAGCTTTTCCACACAAGGCTTATATATAATACGTTTGACTGCAGACGATGGTGAGCTTACTGCCAGCGATGACGTGGAGATCACCGTCAATCCTTCAGCGCCGATCACTTTCGAAGCACGCGTCGCAGCAAGTTCAGATGACGCTGAAGAAAGTTTCTCTGGGAGTGTCGGACTAACCAGCAGTGATCTTGAACTGGTTCTCGAAAGTAGCATACAAACAGTTGGGATACGCTTCAACAGTGTTGCCATTCCGCAAGGATCCACGATCGTCAAAGCTTCCATTCAGTTCCAGGCAGATGAGACAAATTCAGAACCAACATCGCTTTCCATTCAAGGTCAATTAGAAAACAATGCCGCCACTTTTACGAATACTACTGGGAATATCTCCAATCGGGTCAGAACTGGGGCTGCGGTGGTATGGAATCCAGACCCATGGACGAGCGTTGGTGATGCAGGACCAAATCAGAAAACCCCTGACATCTCAGCGGTCATCCAGGAGATCGTAGATCAAGCGGGATGGTCGGATGGTAACTCCTTGGCTGTCATCATAACCGGGACTGGCAAGCGGGTGGCAGAGTCTTTCAATGGAGATCCCACCGCAGCACCCTTGCTGCAGGTGGAATATTTCGCCGAACCCCTAACCAACCAGGCGCCAGTAGTTGATGCGGGACAGAACCAGATCATCACTCTTCCAAACTCCGCGTTATTAGACGGTTCTGTGACTGACGATGCTTTGCCAAACCCACCGGGAGCATTTACCGTCTCATGGAGCCAGGTCAGCGGTATTGGTACTGTAACCTTTGTTGATCCCAACGCCATTGATACCACCGCAACTTTTTCCACCGCAGGCGAATATGTTCTTCGCTTGACTGCGGATGATAGCGAGCTCTCGACCTATGATGATGTAAATATCTCAGTCATCCAGGAGAATACTAACCAAGCACCCTCTGTGTCTGCCGGACCGGACCAGATGATAAACCTGGCAGATAGTGCGAACCTGGATGGAACTGTTGCTGATGATAGTCTCCCAAACCCGCCGGGTCAATTTACGGTTGCCTGGTCTTTGAGTGATGGTCCGGGCACAGTCACATTCACCGACCCACAAGCCGTCGATACCACCGCCAGCTTCTCCGCGGCAGGTGATTATGTGCTGCGCTTGACGGCGAACGACAGCGAGCTCTCGACCTATGATGAGATGACCGTCACAGTAATTTCTGGCATAACCATTCGGGTTCCGCAAGATCATCTCACCATCCAGGCTGGCATTGACGCTGCTCAAAACGGAGACCTGGTGATCGTTTCCCCGGACACTTATCCCGAAGCACTCAACATTTCTGGGAAAACCATTACCCTGGCATCCTTGTTCTATACGACCCATGAAGAATATTACATAAATCAAACGATCATTGATGGAGGCTCCCAGGCAGCGATTACATTCACAGGATCATCTGACATAGCTACAAAAATCATTGGCTTCTCGATCCGAAATGGTAGCGACGGAATCTATACTAATGGCAAGATTGATATCCTCAACAACAGGTTCACGAACAATGGAGATGCAATCGATTACGAAGGTGGCGGCGGTATCTGCCGAGATAACCACTTCGAGAACAACTCAGATGATGCTATCGATCTGGATGGTGCCACTGCAGCGATCATAGAAAATAATATTATCCGCAACAACGGTGATGATGGGATCGAGGTCCGACTCCATGATTACACTGGTCCAATGCTAGATATTATTATTCGCGGTAATCTGATCTCCGGCAATGGCGAGGACGGCATTCAGCTCATCGACTACCCTGGACTATCTGACCGGTTTTTCATCATTGAGCGCAACCTAATTGAGGCGAATTTGATGGCCGGAATCGGCCTGATGGATGGTGGGATCACAATAGAAGATTACCGGGCTGCCAGCGTCCCTGAACGAATACATCTATTCAATAACACTTTCAGCGGTAATGATCATGGTTTGTCCGGTGGGGATAATCTCATCGCGCTCAATAATCTCTTCGTTAATTCCACCAACATCGGGATTAAGGGTGTTGATGGGTCCTCGATCACCGCCTACAACCTGTTCTGGAACAACGGCATAGATATCCAGAGCAGCAATATCGATCCGGGCAGCACTTTATTCAGCGATCCCTTATTGGATCTCAACCATCACCTGACATTCGGAAGCCCCGCCATCGACGCTGGAACAGCCTTCTTTGAGTGGGGGGGAGAAACCGTTCTCGATTTACCGGGCAGTGCATTCTCTGGTACTGCTCCTGATATCGGATTTCATGAGAGCATGTTCAACGAGGCTCCAAGTGTGAATGCCGGTGCAGACCAAGTAGTTTTCCTGCCAAACAGCGCTACCTTGTCCGGTATAGTGACGGATGATGGTTTACCAGAGCCACCCGGGAGTGTAAATACCACCTGGAGCAAGGTGAGTGGCTCAGGCACAGTCACCTTTGCCAACCCCAGTAATGTTGATACATATGTCAGCTTTTCATCGGATGGGCTATATGTCCTGCGCCTTACCGCAGATGATGGGGAGCTGGTTGCGAGCGATGAGGTAACTATCAAAGTCGTCTTTCGTTTTGTTTCCTGGGCTGATACCAAAAGCGCACGCGATCAACTTGCTGCTTTATCTAACCAGGCTGTCGTTTTAGAGCCAACTCTCACTATCTACGAGGGTGATCTTGAAAGCGATGGCTTCACATTAGACGGCATGAACCTCTGGAAGGATGCCATGAATGGCTATGTGGACAACGGCATGTTTGCCAGAACCCTTCCGGTGCGCGGCAACCATGATGGTCTAGATTCCGCCGGCTGGCAGGCATATTACGATCTAGGATCAACCGCACAGGCTTTGGGAGCTACCAATTACTCGGTATTCACTGAAGATCTGACCTATTCCTTTGATATTGGCAGCTTGCATTTTATTGGTGTGGATGTTTTAGGAAGCGCATATATTCTCACGTCTGAGCAGGTAAATTGGATTGACAATGATCTGAGTGCGGCAGAAGGTCGAGGTTTGACTCATGCATTCGTTTATTTCCACGGTCCCATCTACTGTGTAGATGGACATTGCACCTGTACAACGCGCATCTGTCCCATTTCTAATATTGTGCTTGATCTGATTGAAGTCTTCAATCAACATCCGATTGTCTCGGCCACATTCCATGGACACGAGCACACTTACGCCCATGTACACTTGGACAATACCCGCATCCCCGAAATCACCCATCCTTTCGAGCAATTCGTTACGGGTGCGGCAGGCGCAGGTCCTAATGAATGCATACCTGGCAGGACTGATTATTGTATGCCCTCATTAGGTTTCGTCACGGTTGACGTCTGGGACAATAACTTCACTGTTGATTTCTACCAGCTAGGAACGGCAACATCTGTCAATTCGATGACTTTCACCAAGACAGGCAACCAATCTCCTGAAGTAGATGCAGGACCTGATCAGACGATCACACTTGCGGAAAATGCTTCACTTGATGGCACGGTAGCAGACGACGGTCTGCCAAATCCACCGGGAGCACTGGCGACAACCTGGTCTTTGACCGCTGGCCCTGGTAGCGTTACTTTTGCAGACTCTTCTGCGGTCGATACCACCGCTAATTTCTCAATCGCTGGTGACTATATACTCCGTTTGACAGTTAATGATGGCGAGCTGAATGCCTACGATGAGATCACCATTTCTGTTAGCCCGATCAACAACCCACCAGTAGCTGCTGACGACTCTTATTCGACCGATGAAGACCATTCACTGATCATCGCCGCGCCGGGCGTGTTGGGCAACGACTCCGATGTGGATAACGACTCTCTAACGGCAGTCACGGACACCGAGCCGAACAACGGCACCTTGACATTTAATCCCGATGGTTCCTTCAATTACACGCCAAGTCCCAACTTCAATGGAACGGACTCATTCACCTACCTGGCTAACGATGGGATAGAGAATTCCAACCTGGCAACCGTGACCATCACGGTTAATCCAGTCAACGATGCACCCACCGCAGATGCGAATGGTCCCTATACAGGCACTGTTGAGATCTCGCTGCAGTTCGATGGGTCAAGCTCAAATGACGAGGATGGAACAATTATCTCTTATGATTGGGAATTCGGAGATGGCAGTTCAGGAAGCGGACCCAATCCCACCCACATTTACGCTGCAGCGGGAGTTTTCAACGTCGTGCTGACGGTGACAGATGATGGTGGGGCAACATCTATTGATACCACCACAGCCGTGATCCTTGCAGCGCCAAACAACCCGCCGGTCGCTGCTGACGACTCTTATTCGACCGATGAAGACCATCCACTGATTATCGCCGCGCCGGGCGTGTTGGGCAACGACTCCGATGTTGATAACGACTCGCTGACTGCAGAAATGGGCAGCCCCCCGGGCAACGGAACTTTGACCCTGGATCCCGATGGATCATTCAATTACATTCCAGGCCCCAACTTCTACGGCACAGATTCTTTCACCTACCTGGCGAATGATGGGCATGTGTACTCCAACCTGGGAACCGTGACCGTCACTGTCAATCCAGTCAACGACCCTCCCACTGCAGATGCGAATGGTCCCTATACAGGCACTGTTGGCATCTCGCTGCCGTTTGACGGGTTGTCCTCATATGACCAGGATGGGACAATTATCTCTTATGCTTGGGATTTCGGTGATGGCAGTTCAGGAAGCGGACCCAACCCCATCCACATTTATACCGTAGCGGGAGCTTTCAATATTGTGCTGACGGTGACAGATGATGGTGGGGCAACATCGATCGATACCACCACAGCCGTGATCCTGGCAGCGCCAAACAATCCACCAGTAGCTGCTGATGACGCTTATTCGACTGATGAAGACCATTCACTGATCATTGCCGCGCCGGGCGTGCTGGGCAACGACTCCGATGCCGATAATGACCCCCTAACAGCAATTGTCGATACGCAGCCGAACAACGGCACCTTAACATTTAATCCCGATGGTTCCTTCAATTACACGCCAAGCCCCAACTTCAATGGAACAGACTTTTTCACCTACCTGGCTAATGATGGGCAAGAGAACTCCAACGTGGCAACTGTAACCATCACGGTCAATCCACTCAACGACCCACCGGTGGCTGTTGATGATAGTGGCTCTGTCAACCAGGGCGGCACGCTCAACAAAGCTGTGCCAGGCTTGCTGAGCAATGACAACGATCCGGATAGTGATCCTTTGACTGTCACCACCACTCCGATCACCCTTCCTGCAAACGGTGCCCTGACGCTCAATGACGATGGTTCTTACTCTTATATCCATGATGGCAGCCCGACAACCAGCGACAGCTTTGTTTACCAGGTCTGTGATACCGGGCCGCTGTGCGACACAGCTACGGTATACATCACCATTGTGCCAGCCGCTCCAACAGTCTTCGAAGTGCGAGTGTCAAACAAATTTGATGATGCGGAAGAGAAACCTTCAGGACGGGTGAGTCTTTACAGCAGCGACCTTGAACTGGCTTATAATAAAGGGATTCAACCTGTGGGTATTCGCTTCATTGGGGTTGCTATCCCCCAGGGCGCCCTTATATCAAAGGCGTATATCCAGTTCAAGACTGATGAGACCGACTCCGACCCGACAACATTGCGCATCCAGGGGGAGGACAGCAGTAATGCCCTGACATTTACTTACTCCTACTACAACATCACGAACAGAAATTTGACGGGGACATTTGTTGAATGGAATCCCCCTGCCTGGGTGAACAAGGGTGATGCAGGTCCCGCTCAACAAACACCAGATATTGCCGCAATCATTCAGGAAATAGTCTCTCGGGATGATTGGTCGCAGGGACAACCGCTGGTGATTATCATCACCAGCAAAGATCCGAACAAGAGGGTGGCTGAATCGTACAACGGGGACCAGGCAGGTGCTCCTTTGCTGCATGTGGAGTACATATACAACAATCCACTAGCAGCAAACAATGGAGGGTCGAAACAGATCATGACCTTCCAGTGATGATTGATGCACTGCTAAACGATACCGATGCATAGGATGAGACGCCTGCATAGTGGAGTGTTGGTTCGGGGGCGTATAGGGCAACCGCGATTATCAGCAATCAAATTGTGTCCGCGCTGAATGCAGGCTTCTTCGGTTGTGACAGCTTCGAGTAAATCGCCCGTGATGCTGCAGTGTTACAGACTGAGCAATGGTTTCAGTAACTGTATGGGTTGATTCAACAGGGGGGATTAACCAAACCTTCACCGCGGAAAATAATGCACTCGGTAATCCAGAATGAGGATTCAATATTTAAGGTTGAACTCTAGAACAACCGCCAAATGACCCGGTATTATGGCTTGGAATTTACAAATGGTGCGTCAGACACAAACGTGATACTGAGTTTGCGAGAGAAGTTCGGCAACTATTTATGGGTGGATTTATTCGGTATGGGGGTTGTTGATTAACGGTTTCAATTGAATTTCCAAATTTATCAATAATTTTCTACCGCCAAACCTTTTGGTTGTCGATTGGGCGGAGCGCGTCCTGCTCAATTTATTTGCTGTAACTGTTACCAAATATTCGAGAGGGATAATGTGACCGATTTGAAGAATAGCCAGCTTGATAGTATCCTACCAATCGAATACGATCTCCCTTCTGGTCCCGTTGGCCTCAGCGATCAAGGTCAGGATTTCAGGCTCGTAGTGGTCATCCCGGCCTATAACGAAGCGCGCTTCATCGGCAGCACGGTATTAAAGGCACGCGAATATTCGGATTGGGTTCTGGTTGTCGATGATGGTTCTGAAGATGAGACTGCTCTGCTTGCTCAATCCGCAGGTGCAATGGTAATCAAGCATGATTGCAACCTGGGCAAAGGCGCTGCACTTAACAGTGGATTGAATGAATCCCGGCGCATGGGCGCCGATTGTGTGGTCATGCTTGATGCTGATGGTCAGCACCTTCCTGAAGAAATTCACTATGTGATCGAACCCATAAAAGCGGGTAAAGCTGATCTGGTGATTGGATCTCGATACCTGTCACAGCACAACAAGATCCCTCGCCACCGTTCGTGGGGGCACTTGCTATTCAACACCATAACAAAATGGGGGTCAGGGGTGCATGTTAGTGACTCGCAAAGTGGATTTCGAGCTTTATCAAGGAAAGCTCTAAATGTCGCCTGCTTCACCTCGCAAGGATTTTCTGTCGAGTCTGAGATGCAGTTTCTCGCAAACGAAAAAGGACTCACCATAGCAGAAGTCCCGGTGACGATCCGCTATCCTGACCAACCAAAGCGTCCCGTCCTCGTGCATGGCATGCAAGTGTTGAATGGCATCCTGCACCTGGTAGGTCAGCACCGCCCATTATTTTATTTTGGAGTGCCGGGAACTTTACTTCTTTCGGTCGGGATTATATGGGGTTTATGGGTATTGGATATTTACAGGCGTACAGCGCAGCTCGCTGTAGGCTACACTCTGTTTAGCATCCTGCTCTCAATGATTGGCATCATCTTCCTTTCAACCGGTATTACCCTGCATTCGGTGCGCGGCTTAATAATCAATTTACTCAACTCAATGAAGGGACATACCAGTTGAGCCGAGAAAGGATGAACAGCCCAACCTTACCTAGGATAACAGTTATCACTCCTTCTCTCAATCAAGGCAGTTTTATTGGCCAGACAATTGACTCGGTACTCGATCAATCCTATCCGGATTTGGAATATATCATTATCGATGGCGGTTCGACAGACAATACCCTCGCGGTTTTGAAAAAATATTCAGGCAGGATATCCTGGGTCAGCGAGGAGGATGCCGGGCAATCCAATGCGATCAACAAGGGACTGCGGATGGCGAGTGGAGAAATTATCACCTATCTCAACTCGGATGACATCTACCACCCCGGCGCCTTAACTGCGGTAGGTGAATTCTTTGCATCTCATCCTGAGGTTGCCTGGCTGACTGGAAGGTGTCGCATTATCGACATTTGTGGTGCTGAAATCCGCAGAGCAATAACTCTATACAAGAATTTCTGGCTGCTGACCAACAGCCACCGGGTATTACAAATTCTGGATTTCATTTCCCAACCAGCGACGTTCTGGCGCAGAGAGGTGATTGATGAAATTGGTGAATTTGATGAGGGTTTAGAGTATGCCATGGACTATGATTACTCTTTACGTGTTGGCGAGAAATTCAAACTACGGGTGCTCCATAAATATTTGGCTTCATATCGAATTCACCCTTCATCTAAAGCGGGGGGTTCTGCCCATGCTCAATTTGAAGTGGATTTTGAGATAGCCCAAAGATATTCTTCATCAAAGTTGATACAAAATCTACACAATCTCCATAACTTTTTGATCATTAGTACATACCGGATATTGCTTCACAAGTATTCTCAGCGAACCATGATAATTTCTGAATCCTAAATGGCCAATCAGCGAGTAGTCGTAACCGGTGGGTCAGGATTTGTAGGAACAAACATCGTTTCTTTTCTAACAAAACTTGGTTGGGAAGTTACTAACTTTGATATTTGTGAGCCGAGAAATCAGGATCATTATCAGTATTGGGAAAAGGTTGATTTGCTAAATCGAGCTGAACTAATCGAAAATACAAAACAATTTGAGCCATCCATCTTCCTGCACTTCGGTGCTCGAACTGATCTTGATGAAAAGAATAATTTGGATGGCTATGCACAAAACATTGAAGGCACCTGCAATGTTGTTGATGCAATCCGACTTTCACCTTCCATTAAACGTGTAATATTTGCCTCAAGCCAGCTCGTTTGTATGCTGGGGTATATTCCATGTGATCAATTCGATTACCAACCAGATACCATGTATGGTCGCAGTAAAGTACTATTTGAAAGGATTATCCGGTCGTCCGGGGACATGAATTCAGTATGGACCATCGTGAGACCAACTTCTCTTTGGGGCCCTTGGTTTGGGGTTCCATACAAAGATTTGTTCCAATTAATCGAAAAAAATCGCTTCTTCCATATAAAGGGAGAATATCCAGTAAAGCAATGGGGTTACGTAGGAAATTCAGTTTATCAAATTATCAAAATTATTGATGCATCTGTGGAGGATGTGCACAAGAAAACATTCTACCTGGCAGATTATTCCCCAGTGGGATTGCGTGATTTCGCGAACAAAGTTCAAATGAAATTAGGAGCAAAACCCATACGAGAAATTCCAGCAAGATTGCTGAAGAGAATTGCCCGTGTGGGAGACATCTCACAAATAATTGGCTGGAAAGAGCCTCCATTAACCAGCTTTCGTTATCGAAACATTATTACTTCGGAAATTCAAGATTTGTCTAAACTCTTTGAGATTACAGGTCCATTACCCTATTCCGTTGATGAAGGGATAGATATCACAGTTAATTGGCTTTCAAGACATTAGAGGAGGAACCGATACGTATAGCTCACTTGAGCGCTACATTCCCTCCGTACCAGGGTGGGACAGGGAATGTATGTTTCCAGACAGCTCGGGAACTGGCTTACCGGGGTCATCAAGTAAGTGTGTTAACTCCAGCTCATTCTGATTCACCAGCTTTCGAATCAATGGCAGGCTTTCAGGTATACCGCTATTCGCCATTAATCACTTTGGGAAACGCGCATTTCTTACCAAACCTTGTTCGCATCGAGGGCTATGACCTCATCCATTTGCATTACCCATTTTTCGGTGGGGAACTTTCAGGATTAGCCGCCAAGATCGCCGATTGTCCATTAGTGATCACTTACCATCACGATGTAATACTCCGAGGTTGGAAATCACTGGTGGAGACATGTCTACGTTGGTCCATCGAACGTTGGCTTATGCGTTCTGCCGAAATAATCCTTTTTACTTCCGAGGACTATGCACAAACATCGTACATTCGTCCCCATCTCAGTGGCTGTGAGGAACGTATCGCCACACTTCCAAATGGTGTAGACTTGCAGCATTTTTATCCAAGTAGTGAATCGAACATTTTCAAGAGATCGCACAATTATGATATGGATGATTTCATTGTGCTATTAGTAGCCTGCCTTGATCATGCTCATTATTTTAAAGGGATAGATGTGTTTCTCAGAGCACTTGAGAAACTTCCTTTCCAAGTTAAAGGACTGATCGTTGGAGACGGAGACCTGCGCCCAAAATATGAAAACAGGTCAAGGGCACTTCAATTGGAAACAAGGGTAGTATTTACTGGACAGGTGACTGACACAGAACTGCGAAAGTTTTACCAAATTGCGGATGTGTCCATTTTGCCTTCAATAACTCAGGGAGAGGCATTTGGCCTGGTTTTACTCGAATCTTTAGCTTGCAGTACCCCGATTATCGCCAGCAATCTGCCAGGTGTGCGCACTGTAGTCGATCATGGTTGTGATGGATTTTTAGTCAAACCAGGAGATGTACCATCCTTGGTTGAGAAAATCAACTATTTATTTGAGGATAGAGATGGGGCTGGGGAGATGGGAAGGAGAGGCAGGGAAAAAATTGAAGAAAACTTTAGTTGGTCGAAAATCATTGATAAATTAGAAGGAATCTACTACGCGGTATTAAATAATGGGTTGAGAATTTCTAACCCGTCAACTCAAATCAGAGATTAGTACTAAGTTGAAAGACATTCAATCTCTTTACACGAAACATCCTGCTCGTGAATACCGCCAGGCATTCGATTTAGTGGGTAGTTGGCTTAATCATACTGATGGAGCAAAACTGTGCCTGCTAAGCTCAAGCGTATTCGCGGTAGAACTTCTTAAACGCTGTCCACACCAATTAGATTTAATTGGGACAGACGGATTTGATGCCGCGGGTTTTATCTCGAGGTCTTTGGATTGGAATTGGGGAGAATTAAAACTAGGCTCAATTGATGTGCAAGATAATAAATATGAAATTATTATATGGGTTGAGCCAATAACCTCCCAACCATATTTAATATCTCGCCAGCTTTGCCGCGTAGCATTACCGAAAGCTAAACTCTTTGTTATTTCACCAGGACTGCTGAATAGATTTATCCCTAGCGGAGTAATGCTCTCACACAATGAACAAAAATTGCTTATTCCATACCAATTTACGCAAACCCTTAAAAATACGGGTTGGCAAATTGAATCCACCATGGGATTTCATGGGCCGCGTTCGATCCTCTGGAATGGTTTTTACCGGTTGAGTACTCAAATGGGTCGACTCGATTGGGCGGATAAATTACTTTTTGTAATGCGTAGTTCTTACCAGGAATCGGGAAGGCTTTGGTGGCTGTCTCCACTATCAATAATCTGCGCTTCCGCAAATTGAATAAAGCAGACCAGAACTTGACTATCCTATTTGAAGCAGCTTATGGAATGGATAATTGGCTAGAGTCGATGCGAAGACCTGGGGGTTACTCCGGCCCGGTTGTTCATTGGTGGGATGACTCACTCATTTATCAAGGCCCCGGTCTAGATTGGCGATATGAGGGCATCATCATCGGATATCTAAATTTGTGGATGGCCACAAACGATATCCGTTGGCTGCAGAAAGCTCAACGAGCAGGTGATGACCTGATAAATGGTCAACTTCCTTCTGGTAATTTTCGGAATTCAAGATTCGAGCTCAATCCAGGTACTGGGGGCACACCCCACGAAGCAGCATGCGATTTGGGATTACTTCGTCTGGCGGGAACTTTGAGAGACTTTGGTGACGCGAGCTGGCAGGTCTACAAAAACGCCGCACGCTGGAATCTTGAGGATTTTCATCTCAAATGGTTATGGTCACAATACGATCAATTATTTTTTGATAATCCGAATAATCCATCCTTCGTCCCAAACAAAGCTGCCACTCTGATTGAAGCCCTCTTCGAAATGTCGCGTATTTGTAAAGATGAAAGTTGGGTCCTGATTTACGCTTTGCCGACATTAGAAGCTATTATTGAGCATCAGGTCAGGGGAGGCATATTGGATGGTGCAATATTCCAAAACAGTATTGCTGATAAAAAGATTGAAAAATTCTTCCCTTTTTACATTGCTCGTTGTGTGCCGGCTTTAATCCAAGGATATGAATGGACCAAGGATAGTCGATTCGCTGAAGCTGCTTATCAGGCGGGGAAATTCCTTCTCCGCTGGCGATACGAAGATGGCAGCTTTCCGCAAGTGATCTATTCAGATAGGCGCATCAGTCGTTATCCGCAATGGGTGGCTGGGCTGGGAGATATCATGCACGCGTTGGATTCACTTTCCCCGCTTGGTGTGAATTATGAACGCCAGCTAACACTGGATTTTTTGTTGGCAGGTCGGAAATCAGACGGAGGTATACGCACTGCAAATGGTTTTGGAAATGTCACTCCGTTTGGTGGACAGGAAGATTTTAGAGATGACCTATCTGTTTGTGGTTGGGCTGATAAGGCATTCCGTTATTTGACAGGCTTGATAATATCCTCCCCATCTAAGGCATAAATCTGCCCAAGCTAATGGTGAGAAATTTAATTCATATTTATCAATGGGCTAATCGGCACTCCGGAAAGTTATTCATATTTGGTTTAATTGGAGTATCTGTCTACAATTTGTACCAGTGGAAGCAATATGGAAAATTCAGTGAAAGAAAAACACAGCTTGATTATTTACCTCCCACCGAAAGTTGGCTTAAGCGACCCAAGGTAAGTGTTCTGGTAGCTGCTTGGAACGAAGCGGCGCTCATTAAGCAGCACATCAACAGCTTTTTCTCTCTCCGTTACCCACACAAAGAATTAATTATCTGCGCCGGTGGTAGTGATGAGACTTACTCAATCGCCCAGAGCAGTGCAACAGAAGATGTCATTGTTCTGCAGCAGACCCTAGGTCAGGGGAAACAAAGAGCTTTAAGAACTTGTTTCCGTGAGTGCACTGGTGAAATAATCTATCTCACCGATGCTGACTGCATCCTTGATGATGAAAGTTTTGAACGCGTTATTTATCCCATTGCTTGTGGCGAAGAAGATGCCTGTTCAGGAGGATCACTCCCATTTGAAGATTCATTATGCCATCCTCTTGTTGCTATTCAGGCCGCCTGCGACTACGTTCAATTTACCAATCCTGATGGACCCCAATATTATCCAGGTTTGTTGGGGAGAAATTGTGCATTGAGAAAAAAAGTCATTCATTCTGTGGGTGAATTTGTTTCCAATGCTCCCACCGGGACAGATTACCTTTTAGCGAAGCAGGTAAGCCGCAATAATATTCGAATTAAGCAAGTGCGTAATAGCTTGATCAGGACTGAATACCCACAAAAATCAAAAGACTATATCATGCAGAAACGCCGTTGGCATCGGAATGTAATTCTGTATAGTATGAAATATAAAAATCCTAACGAGTTTATTCGCTCTACTTTGCTAAGCATTGTAAGCGTTTTTATGTTGTTATTGCCATTCTGTTCCCTAGGTTTAGGATTTAAAATCATCTACCTTTGGTTATTACCGCTCCTATTTGGCATTCTTTCAAGGAAGAGATATCTTCAAATTTGGGGATCAACTTCAAAATCCAAAACCCCCATAGGTTCAAGGTGGTTACTGCATTCTCTGTTTCTTGATTTTATTGGATGGAGTTTTGCGTTCCTGGATATTATTTCTCCCCGACAGCGATACACATGGTAGGTCGATGGTAATAATTAAACGTGATCTCCCGAACCTTGCGATGATCAGCTCCACAATTCGGAGAGACCTCCAAGATCCTATACGTTTTTTTTCAAAAATCAATGTTACAAATTATTATCGGGATATAGGCGGTGACATATTCAATTCTGATCTTAATAATACCTATCGATATTATCACCCTTTGGATTTATATCAAAAGCTACATTTTTTGGAACCAGATGTCATTCAGGGAGTAGAACCGTTTTGCATTTCATCGATCCCATTTATCCTTTCAGGCTGGTGGTTTTCAAAACAAACCAACATTCCGCTAATTGTTGTTTCTTTGGAGAATCGACCATTACGATCTAAGTATGGAAGAGTTGGAGCCGAAATTTTGAAGACTTATTTGAGACCCTATTTTCTGAGTGCAGATTTGATAATTTTCCTTAACAATGGAACATATAACAATTTTCTAACGTGTGATGTGCCCCATTCGAAGATGGTTCGATTAATGTATGGGACTTGGGGAATCGATACGAGGGAGTTTTCTCCTGTCGGATCAAAATTTAGAGTCAATGGTTCCTCTCGAGTTATTTTATTTATTGGGCGGATTGTTGAAGAAAAAGGAATTTTTGATCTTGCACAGGCATTTTCTATCATAGAAAGTTACAACTCGGATACTGGATTAGTCATTATTGGTACAGGCAAAGATCTGCCGCGCTTGAGATCTCGAATCCAGATCTTGGGTATTAAGGATAAAGTGCATTTTGTTGGCCTGGTCAATAACGACCAAATTTCAAAATACTTGCGCGGCGCTGATTTGGTAGTCTCTCCATCGATCTCTTCCAAGATGTGGGAGGAGCAGGTTGGTATGGTTAATTTACAAGCAATGGCTTGCGGTGTTCCTATTGTATCTACGTTATCTGGAGCGATTCCGGAATACGTTGAGAATGGATATAGTGGCATCCTGGTTCCTGAAAAACACCCAGCATTACTCGCGAAAGCAATACTGAATGTATTAAATGATCACGAATTACGAAAGTATTTATCACAAAATGGAAGAGTGACTGCAATAGAAAAATTTGATGCGCAGAGAAATATTAAGGTCATTGAGGATAAAATCCTTGACCTAATTTAATATTCTTCACCACTTAAGAAATGGATATTGATAATAACTTTCTATAATATGAGAGTAGGATTGATTAATAAATCTACCAAAACTGAGACTGGAATTGGGAGATATTCAGCGGAATTACAGCAGTCGCTGAAGCAAGCTGGAGTCGATGTCATTGAGGTAAATCCAATTATTCCGCTTCCAAAAGGATTTCTAGGTTTAATTAATAAGCTGATAGGCTGGGATATAGAAACATTTTTTTATAATTATCCGGTTTGGATTCGCTATCCCGAAGCTGATATCTTCCATCTGACGAGTCAAAATCTCGCAACGTTAATGATATTCCATAAACCACCCGGGAGGACGGTTATTACAGTTCATGATCTTATCAATCTAGATTACCAATCTGATTTACCGCTCAATGTTTTTCTGAAGATTGCGCACCGATTTTTTGAACAGCTCGCACTCGTTGGAATTAGAAGAATTGATTGGGCGATCTCGGACTCAAATTTCTCAAAAACTGTGATTCACAGGTTAGTATCCCTTGAATCAAGAAATAGCAGTCAAGAATCTTCTCCAGTAGAATGAATTTTTAGATGAAAAGGAAATTGCGAATCGGGTTTATTGATTATGTGCTTGAGCCGGATAAACCAGGTGCATCTGGTTTATCCGATATTGTCTGGGAAATGGCCAGTTCATTCGTTAATTTAGGCCATGATGTCCACATTATTGCTTCATATCACTCGAGGCAATTTCCCGACAATCGGATTAAGGTGCACAATTTTCAAACACCTCCTATTGGATACAGAAATATCTTCGGGTACTTTTGGATTCTTAATAGAGCAGCCAAAATTATTCGTACACTTTCACTTGATATTCTTCATGCTCCTGAATATTTTTCAACGGCATCATTTTCTGTGATCGGGTTAGAAATACCATTGGTTTTAACGGTACCAGGGAATATCTATGAGCGGATTGAGAATGGCAATCCATTCGATATTCTTACTACTCAGGTCTTAAAATCTTCGGCAAGGATCTCAGCAAAGAAATGCGCGCACGTTATTGTCACCAGTAATAAGATGGAAGCATGGTGGGCTTTAACTGGTGTACCTGCTTCAAGAATGACTTTGATCCCATATGGGGTGAATACGGAACTATTCAGACCAATTTCGAAGGCGCGAACCAAAATAAATGTCCAGCCTGATGAAAAGGTTCTTTTGTATGTCGGGAGGCTTTCACCTGAAAAAGGGTTGTTTCATCTCCTATCTGCTATGAAATCATTGTGCGAAAAATTAGGAAATATTCAGCTCTACCTGATTGGAACAGGACATGCGGAAAATAACCTCAGAGCACTGACCCAGCAATTGGGAGTAGAAAAGCATGTCGTTTTCTTTGGACAGATTAATAGAAGGGAATTACCAATATACTATTCCGCGGCTGATGTGACAATTTTGCCATCACTCAGTGAAGGATTACCAAGGACAATGCTTGAAGCATTAGCTTGCGAATCACCCTTTCTTGGCACAAAAATAACAGGGATTGAAGACCACATCCAAGATCAGCACACCGGGTATTTAGTTGAACCAGGGAATTCTGCAATGCTGGTAAATAAAATTCATTCTGTTCTTCGAGATCCAGAACGAGCCAAAATGATTGCAAAAAATGGTGCTAACTATATCCGCTCAAACCTTACTTGGCAAATAATTGCACAGCGTGTTCAAGATGAGGTTTACTATGATGTGGTGAGTTCATGAACGATTGGATAATATGCGCGCCTAATAATCCCTGGTTTTTGCAACATCAGTGCAATTGTTTAGAGACAATTTGCGTTTCCAATAAATAAAGGATTTGAATAAGCTCCAAGGATAATTTTGGATCTTCCTTCCATGGAAGTAATTTTTCTTGATGCCGTCACTAACTCCAGAATTCCTGGTTCTACCGGGTTAAGTGATACAAATTGGCGCTTAGCATATGAACTCACACGTCTTGGTATTGATGTATCAGTGATGGGTCTATATGAGAAAAATGCTGCTCCACCATATCCCAATGTGAACTTCATAAAAATCAATCCACCAAAAAACAAATACCAAAACATTCTCACAATTTTATGCCAGAGAGCCATCCTTGCTCTGAAAGCAAAACAGGTCCAAAATGAAAAAGCTGTTTTTCATGTTTCCGACAATTACTCAGCTGGTTTTTTATCCTTGATGGGTTTGGGTCATAGAACTGTCTGGCAAGGGCATTCAAATGTATTACACAACTCGAGATTTGGAAATCCTTGGGATCGCAGCACCTATTTATCGTTGCGATTTTTTTTGAAGCAGGCTGCACGATCAATCAGACATGTTATTGCTTTAGGTCCATCGCTGGTTTACTGGTGGAAAAAGTCAGGTTTTAGGTCAGATTCAATAGTAGTGATTCCAAATGGGATTGATCCAGATGAGAATATGAATCGCGTCAAAACAATAAACCTGCCAAGAGGGTGGATCACCAAAGAGAATAAAATCCTATATGTTGGAAGACTATCTAGAGATAAGGGTGGATACATTGAATTACTGAACTGCCTTCAAAACCTAAATCGTATTCATTCCAATTCAGCATTATTAATTGTGGGTGATGGACCGCAAAGAGAGGAGATAGAAATTTTCTCCCAATTTCACAACAATCCCAATTCAGTCTTCTTCCTGGGCAATCAACCCAAAAGTGTTGTTCTATCCATATATCCAAGATCAGATTTACTGATCTTGCCCAGCATAAATGAGATGATGCCGCGGGTGATGTTGGAAGCATGGGCGTGTGGAACAGCTTTCATGGGTACGAATGTTGGTGCAATTGGTGATTACCTAATAGATGGGCAAAATGGGTACTTATTAAGCAATCTTGGCCAGAAATATCTCGAACAACGCGTGAAAGACGCGTTGGAAGATCATCAAATGAGGAAAAGAATAGTAGAGAAAGGTCGCAGAGATGTTAGAAATTTTTGCTGGTCAATTATTGCCAAGGAATATCAACAACTCTACAGTTCTATCTAGCAATCCCGGAAATTGAATCATGTTGAGCAAGTATATATACAACGGGTTAGCTGATTTTGCACCTATGTTTGCGGGCTTGATTAGTGCAATAATCCTTACCCGGAGATTTGGTTTGTATCGTTGGGGGATTTATAGTCAGGTACTGTGGCTGGTAGGAATTGTGGGGGTTTTCTTAAGCTTTGGTTTGACCTATGGGACCACACGTTATCTGGCTCAGTTTTCTGGTGAGAAGAAGTTTAACGAACTTCGCAAGACAATTGTCTTCACTGGTTCCCTGCAGCTGTTGTTTTCAATCACTGGTGCAGTTATTTTATTTACCTTGAACAAGAGTTTATTGAATTGGTTTCAGTGGCAGATTGACCCACATTACATTCGCATAGCTGCCCTGGGAGTCGTTTCCTTTTCTTTATATCAATATTCTAATTTCATTTTGCGGGGACTTCAATTGTATAGATTGTTGGCAATATATTCAGGAATCTATGCAGTAGTTTTGTTGTTGATCGCACTTATCTGTCTAAAATGGCCAATGGTGGAAATACTGCTAATAGCAACCTACCTGACACAATTGTTGTTACTGCCTTGGATTTGGAGGAACATTTATCGAATCACAAATTTTGGTAAAAGTGATTTTGTCTTTAGTCTTCCTTTAGAGTGGAATGGATTATTGAGATTCTCTATAGTTATTTATCTAACGATGCTTGTTGACCAGATCGTCTGGCAAAGGTCAGAGATTTTTTTTCTTGCTCAATTACCTGATGCAGGTCAAGCAGGTATCTACAGCCTGGCATATACTGTTGCCTTAGTCGGTGTTGGCGTTATTCCTTCTGCCATAACAGGGGTACTCACACCTGTCTTTACAAAAGAAATGGCAAACAAAGGAACAGACCATTTGCGGGAAATCTATAAAACCAATTTCTCATTACTAAACTGGTTAGTGCTTCCATTGTCTATTGGATTATTTGTATCTGCTCCTGTATTGTTGACCGACTTATTTGGGAGTGAGTTTTCCTCAGCAAGTGGTGTATTGATGCTCCTAATCTTATCAAGCACTATCGCTATATATTCGAGACCCAGTGCTTCCATGCTGCATGCGTTAAACCTGCCCAAGGTTCTCCTGTATGGCAGTCTGTGCGCTTTACCCGTTGATTTATTTTTGGCCTGGCGATTGGTACCAAATCTGGGAGCGGTGGGCGCAGCAGCAGCAAATATCGTCGCTCAAACTATTGCGGGCTCCATCGCAATCGGATATGTCAGTCTCCACGTTAAAGTTGAGTATAACTGGAAGTTAATGGGGCAGGCATTGATTGCAGCAATCATCTGCTGTTCTATCGCCTGGTTGGTTATGACATTAATTCCCATTCCGATACTAAGAATCTGCGCAGCCGCATTTGTCGGAATAATGGTTTATATCCTTGTTCTGTACAAGATGAATGAAGAAATAACGACCGGGATGGTAATTCAAATTCGAAAAGCTGTCGAAAAATATTTTACTCAGCTCTCTCCAGAGTCTTAATTCGATTTGCTCTATTGAAAAATGGATGTGGTAGATCAAAAGTTTCAGGAACGCCTCCCAATTGATGGGTATCACCAGAATATTTATCATGTCACTCGATATAAATTTGCGAAGGAATATGTCCGCGGAAAGTTCGTCTTGGATATTGCCTGCGGAGGCGGCTATGGTTCCACCATATTGATCGAATCAAGACCGAAAGAGGTAATTG
>Ga0209013_10001316_pt1 | contig 22891 bp, 21 predicted proteins | sample Cruoilmetagenom2_FD_187291 | JGI IMG/M metagenome (GOLD analysis project Ga0209013, IMG submission 187291) | Oil polluted marine microbial communities from Coal Oil Point, Santa Barbara, California, USA - Sample 2 (SPAdes) (version 2) | ecosystem: Environmental > Aquatic > Marine > Oil seeps ... | reverse complement strand
GTTGATTTCCGAGGGGGTTCAGGTCATTCATTCGACTGGACGTACCTGACGCAATCCAATATTCCAAAGGACAAAGTGATTCTGGCAGGTGGACTTAATGAACACAACATAAATGAAGCAATTAACCTCGTAAATCCCTATATGGTGGATGTATCCAGTGGAGTTGAGACAGAACATCGAAAAGATGCCGATAAAATCCGTACGTTCCTTCGTGCGGTCCGAGAAGAGGAGAGATGAGCATGGTGACAACTTACAACCAACCAAACGAAACAGGCCATTATGGAAGATTCGGCGGGAGATTCGTTCCCGAGACATTGATGCAAGCCGTGATTGAGTTAGAGGAAGCATATGACAAAGCGATAGTGGATGAAGAATTTCTGAAAGAGCTTCGGTACTATTTAAAGGATTACATCGGGCGGGAAAATCCTCTATATTTCGCGGAACGACTGACGAAAAAAATGGGTGGTGCAAAGATTTATTTAAAACGTGAGGATCTCAACCACACAGGAGCACACAAAATCAACAATACGATCGGCCAGGCATTGCTTGCCGTGCGAATGGGAAAACGCAAGGTCGTTGCTGAAACAGGAGCCGGGCAACATGGCGTGGCAACCGCTACAGTCTGTGCCCTCCTGGATTTGGAATGCGTGGTCTTTATGGGAGAAGAAGATGTCCGCCGCCAGCAGCTGAATGTTTTCCGTATGGAATTGCTTGGAGCCAACGTGGTGACCGTGAAGCAAGGGAGCGGAACGTTGAAAGATGCTGTGAATGAAGCTCTTCGTTACTGGGTGACACATGTCGAAGATACCCATTACATTATGGGATCGGTTTTAGGTCCTCACCCCTTCCCGAAAATTGTCCGCGATTTCCAACGTATCATCGGGGATGAAACCCGCAGGCAAATTGTTGAAAAAGAAGATCGACTTCCGGATGCGATTGTAGCGTGTATCGGTGGAGGCAGTAACGCAATGGGCATGTTCTATCCGTTCATTGATGATACAAATGTGAAACTATTTGGTGTGGAGGCAGCCGGGGCCGGTTTAGATACGGATAAACATGCAGCCTCTTTAACGAAAGGATCCGTCGGTGTACTGCACGGGGCCATGATGTATCTGCTTCAAGACGATGCGGGGCAAATCCAGGAGGCCCATTCGATTTCAGCCGGACTCGACTATCCAGGCATCGGACCTGAGCATAGCTACCTGCATGAAAATGGGCGGGTTGACTATACATCGGTGACGGACGGGCAAGCGTTGGCTGGAGTTCAATTGCTGGCACGCACGGAAGGCATCCTCCCCGCTCTCGAATCCGCCCATGCCATTCATTTTGCGGTGGATCTTGCTGCGCGTATGAATGAAGATGAAATTGTTGTGGTTTGTTTGTCAGGGCGAGGAGATAAGGACGTTGTCACTGTCCGTGATGCTTTAGGGGGTGGGAAGAATGTCTAAAGCTAAATTACAATCAGCAATTGAACGGGTTGTGGCGTCTGGCGGACGAGCATTTATCCCCTACATCATGGCGGGTGATGGCGGATTAACGAAGCTTCGGGATCAACTGCTGTTCCTGCAAGAGGCTGGCGCCACTGCGGTTGAACTCGGCATTCCTTTTTCAGATCCAGTTGCAGATGGACCAACAATCCAGGAAGCCGGCAAGCGTGCATTGGCTTTAGGCGTGACATTGCGAGGTGTGCTGGAGGAGGTTGGACGCTTGCGAGAGGAAGTATCGATTCCCATTGTGTTGATGACATATTTGAATCCCGTTTATAGATATGGAATCGAGGCGTTTGCCAATGATTGTGCTGAAGCCGGTGTGAGCGGAGTAATCGTTCCCGACTTGCCGCTTGAAGAGAGTGAATTATTGCATCATGATTTGAACGAACAGGATATTGCATTGATTCAATTAGTCAGCCTAACAAGCCCCGTGAAACGGATCGAGCGAATCGCGCAGGCATCAGAAGGTTTTTTATATGCGGTGGCAGTGACTGGCATAACGGGTGCTCGTGCAGCATTCACTGCCGATATCGGCGTGCATCTGGAGAGACTGAAAGAAGCGAGTCCTGTTCCGGTAATGGCGGGATTCGGGATTTCCACTCCAGAACAGGTGCGAGAAATGGGCAAATTGGCAGATGGTGTAATCGTCGGGAGCCGAATAGTCGATGCGCTGCATGAGGGAGATTTGGAGGCAGTGAAGGCTTTGATTGGAGCATCGAAAATGGTTTATCGATAAAATTGGGACCTCCTGCGCTCGCGCAAGAGGTCTTTTTCGTGTGAGATTTGTGCTGTCTTTTTGGGGGAGAATCGTGTCTTTCTCCAGGCGAATGGACATAGACCGCGAGTGAGTGGACATAGACTTGACTTGAGTGGACATAGAACCCCTGTGAGTGGACATAGACTCGACTTGAGTGGACATAGAACCAATGTGAATGGACAGAAACTCAAAATGAATGGACATAAAAAAGCAATCCAAGGATTCGCCCCATTGGATTGCTTCAAATTTAATAAAAAAGGGTCTTCATCATGAATTGCATCAAGAACCATTGTTGCTGGCCGCCACTGCCGCATTGGTTGCTGCCATTGTGGAAATCATGGCCGCTTGCTGTGCCTGCATGATCATTTCGATGGTGGTTGCCAGACTAACTGAGGTTGTCTCATGATTGTCAATGAGATGCTTGGTTTCCAGCTGGACAGCTATCGGCAAAATCATATCCTTATACCAATTGAAAAGTTTCATGCTTTCCAGTTCCCGGTATGTATCGATTACGTGTTGTATTTCGTTGTCTTTAATATCCAGCATCGCTAAGAACCCAACCATCACGTAGTGTGTCATTTTGACTTTGACACCTGCATTTTTCAGTTGATCACGGACATGAACCGCTTTGGAAACCATGTTTACATCATAGATTGGGCTCACATACGACAATATTTGGGACATCCATTGCAATTCATTTCCCATATAAAATCCCTGTGGACGCAATTCTGTATAATAGCGATTCATGGTGGCCGCCCGCTGTTTTGGCTCGCCTTCGAGTCTGCCGAGCATCACTGCATATGGATAGTCATTCGCTGATGTAAGAAATGGATGGTGTGATTTCATTTCATCATATAGATTCTTGGCCCGAGTTGCTTCAACTACCCGTTTTTCAGGTTCCTGGGTCAACAGCAGCGCAGATAAATAGGCATAGGCATTTGTCTTAAATCCGGCCTCTTTCAAAATTTCCTGTTTGCTCATTAATTCATCGATGGATGTGGCCGGATCTTTATGGTTACTTTCCAGAAATGCGGCCATCATAAAGTGGATATGTGAGCGAAGCGGTGAAAACCATCCAGCTTTTTTCTTATTTGCATCCGACATAGCCAAGAGGCGGTTTCTATCAAACGGTTTTTCGGTTGTCACATAGTAACTGGCAATCAATAATGAAATCCGTTTGTCCACTGACCATCCGACGGCTGACTTTACCTGTTCAAAAGTTGACTGTAAATCTTGTCTCACCCGTTCCATCGTCATATCATCCACTCTCCTTTCTCATGTTTACGAGACATCAGGATTAAAAGTTTCGATTTTGCCATATTTTCTAACAAATTTCATGAACATCAGTTCAGCTTCAATTATTTCTTTGGATTTTGTCACGGTTAATTCGTCCAATTTTGGGTAAACCATTTACAAGCATACTTTGAGAGGATGAACTACATGACATTCAAAAGAACATCAATGATCGCTAGTTTGATGCTGACTTCTTCCCTTGTCTTAGGGGCTTGCCAAAGTGACGGGGAATCAACAAAGGATTCAACAAACAATGATATGAGCAACGATATTGAAGATAACCAAACCGGGGAAAACCCAGCTACTACACCAGCTCGGGAGTATGAATTCACTAAGTTTGAAATGGAAGTTGATTACCCGGAACAAGAAGAAGCGCTTGATGTGAATTATGAAGAAGAAAAAGACTCCACGGATGCGGAATATAAAAGCGTGGCGGATAACCTTGATGTGAAGAGCGACGACGCAATGGCACAATTGAGCCCCCTATTGGCAGCAATGGAACTGAAAGAAGATATGACTGATGATGAAATCATCGCACGTATTGTCGAGTCTTTTGACATTGAAGAAAACTACACTGAAATTGAAGCCGATATCACCTTCACGAATGGTGAATCACGAAAAATTAACGTTACCCAATAGTCGGGATATTAAATAAGTGCCTTCCTGGATATATACGGGAAGGCTTTTTTAATGGTACTACTGATAGTATTGAGCAAAAGATTCATAAATCGGGGTGACAAAGCAAATAATCGTTCATTCCCAAGTCACCATCTCTCTTATACAATTAGTGTATATAGAATTGGAGGCATACAACATGAGTGAATTCGATCTGGTACAAGAAACGACCTCTTTTCAATCGGTTGAAACATTAAAACAACAATTGCAGACGCTCGGGATTAAAGCTGGAGACTCTATTATGGTCCATTCCTCCATCAAGTCGATGGGCTGGATTGCGGGTGGAGCTAAAGCCGTCATTGATGCTTTGATGGAAACCATTACTCCTGAAGGCACCATTGTCATGGCCGCACAATCCGCCGAGAATTCGGAGCCATCTTACTGGATGTTACCTCCTGTACCCGCAGAGTGGCATGATCCGATTCGCCAGCATATGCCGCCCTACGACCCACATTTAACCCCTTTACGGGGAATGGGCAAAATTGCGGAATGTTTTCATCGTCATCCGAAAACTATCCGCAGCTATCATCCTGTCCACAGCTTTATGGCATGGGGGAAACAGGCTGAAGAATGGATGAAGGAACATCCTTTGGAAGATTCTTTTGGAATGGGCTCTCCACTAGGTGCATTCGTTAATGAAGACGTGAAGATTCTTTTGATTGGTGTCGGTTACGATTCCTGTACGGCACTTCATCTTTCAGAGACTTTGCTTGAAACAAAAACATATATGAACCAAGGCGCGGCGATGCTGGTGGATGGGAAACGCCAATGGATTGAATACCAGTCACTGGATGTGGATTCAGATCGTTTCCCTGCACTTAGCGAAGCGTTCGAACAAGCTCATCCGCATGAATTCAGCGTGGGCAAATTGGGACAAGCCGATTGCCGAATCGTTCAGATGAAACCCCTTGTTGAGTTTGGAGTGGAATGGTTGAAGGCAAATCCTGTTGTCGAGGAAGATTGATTATTTTAAAGGATGCGAGCCACAATTTAATAGTCAATTGTGGCTGCGTCTGGTTTATTTTTATTTCCATATAAATTGTTGCCCCTGCAGCAGCTTCAGAAATTCATCCACTACTTTCGGATGGAATTGAGTCCCTCTTCCATTGACAATTTCCTGGATGGCTTCATCCATCGACATTGCGTCCCGATAGACCCGATTTGTGGTCATTGCATCGAATGAATCGACCACCGAGACGATCGATGCTTCCAGGGAGATTTCATCGCCCTTCAACCCATAAGGATAACCTTTCCCATCGTATCGCTCGTGATGCTGTTCCACGACAAAAGCTGAATCACGCAACCAGGGAAGTTCATGGTTTCGTATCATTTCCGCACCTTTCGTTGTATGGGCTTTCATTATTTCCCATTCATCAGGCGTGAGTTTTCCTGGTTTATTCAGGATTTCCAATGGAACAGCGAGTTTCCCGATATCGTGGAAATAGGCTCCCCAGATCAATGCTCTTGAACGCTCGATTGGCTGATTCATTTTTTTCCAGAGCTCAATGGAATAATCCTTAATTCTGACACAGTGATGGAAGGTGTACCCGTCCACTTTTTCAATGGCCGTTGCATCCCGTTGGACGATTTCTGTATCACGGAAATTTGATTCATAAATGCTTTCAGTCATTTCAACTAAAATTTCTGTCCCCCATTTACTATAAAAGGTCAGTAATTCCGGATATTCGGAGGCATCTAGTGTTTCGCCTTCTTGCATTAAAAATTTATTTCCTTCGTATTCAACTTCTAGTTCTCCAAGAACTACAGTATATTTCTCGACTACATCGATTCCATCTTCCGCCCCATACCTTACCCAAATCGCACGCTCGGGAACTACCGAAAAGAGTCCATAAGCAAGTTCATCCGACTTTCCAATATACGTCTGCAGAGAATTGCCTACGACCAAGCGATTCAGGGAAGTTTTTTCTTTGATGTCCATGATTTGTTCTCTTGATAATGTCATAGGTACCTCCTCACTATAGAACACTCATTCTACTATACACTTTCATTAACTTTAACTTGATTCGCTATTTTTGTCATTAGTATTTGTCACTTCGTGTTGAAAGGACATGCTGGATAGATTCAACGAATCCGATAGTGCACTGTCAGAGAAGACTAAAGTAGACATATAAAAAAGAACCTGGTTTCACGATGTATAGCTCGTGGCACCAGGTTCTTCTATCTATTCCACTGGAAATCGATATTTGTTTTGCAAATACTTGACCTCGAAATCCGTCACTTTCATGGGCTTATCAAACAAATAGCCTTGATAGATTGAACAATCATTTTCTTTTAGAAAAGCCACCTCTTCTGGTCTCTCAACACCTTCAGCCAGCAGTTCGCATTCGATGCTTTTCGCAAAATGAATGAGTGAGGTCAATACCGCTTCGGATTTATTGTCCTGTCCGATTTTTTGAATAAAAAAGCGATCCACTTTGATTTTATTGATTGGGTAATGAGTCAGATACGCGATCATGGAATAGCCAGTACCGAAATCATCGATGGCAATGGAAATCCCCTTTGATTTGCAGAGAAGCAGATTTTCAAGTGTTATCTCTGAGTACGTAAGTTCCGCTTGTTCCGTAATTTCAATTTCAATCAGTTCCGGTTTTATTCCATACTGGTCAATCAATTCAAAAAAACCATTGAAAAAGGCAGGATTTGCAAGAAGTGAAGGCGTCATATTGATAGCCGTTCTGAGACTCCATCCGTATCGCATCTCCCAGTCTTTTATTTTGGTGAAAACTTCCTTCAACAATAAATTCGTCAATGAAGCAATCGTCCCCGACTGCTCAGCCACTTCAATGAATTCCAACGGAGAGAGTTCGCCAAGCTTCGGATGGTTCCATCGGGAAAGGACTTCAATCCCCACAATTTCGCCTGAATTTCCATCAACTTGAGGTTGAACTGTGAAATAAAAACCGCTTTCACTTGGATTCCCCATCAACCCTTCTTCAATTTTGACTCTTCGATCCCGCTCTACATTCATCTTAGGCCTAAAAAATGCGTAAGAAGATCCGCGTACTTTTTTCGCTTCATACATAGCCGTTTCAGCAAATGAGACCAATTCGCCAAGACTTTCCGAATTAAATGGGTAACATGCGATACCGATACTAACATGGACATTCACTGACTGGAAATCATCCAAAATGAAAGGTTTCTTGAAGACTGTCTTGAGTTCTTCTGCAAACTCTTCCAGTCTCTCCCCTTTTTTATGTTGACGTATGGCAACAAACTCATCACCATCAAGCCGGCCAATTTTGCACTTGTCGCCTGTTAGTTCCTTCAACTTTTGGGCAACGCTTCTCAGCACTTTATCTCCTGCATTGTAATTATGTAAAGCGTTAACGAATTTCAAATTATCCAGATTGATATAGAATACCGAGAACTTCTTTTTTTCTTCTCTTAACGAGACCGCAATATGTGTCATCATTCGTCGGTTGGGAAGTCCTGTCAAATAATCAATGTATGCGTATTCCGTCAGCTTTTCTTCGGTTTTTTTGCGATCGGTGATGTCCTGGAAGTATAAAGCAATTCCGCCTCTTTTCAATGGGCAGACTTTCACATTGAACCATGCATTGAGGGGCGTGAAAAATTCCTCAAATTGCACGGTTACATTTTCCTTCATTGCACGATTATACTCTTTATCGAAAGTGGTGCCTTCCGCTTCTGGGAATGACGCAAATAAATTCCGCCCAACAACGTCTTCTCGTTTAACCTGTAGCAATTGCTCGCCAATTTCATTTATGTAATTGATTTTGAGTTGATCGTCCATTAAACAAAAGCCTTCCGTCATGCTTTCCAGTACGCTTTCCGCTGTAATTGGCTGGACGGTATGAAGACTGACCGGTTTAAGAAAGACAATTGCTCCGCCTATACGATCAATGGTTTGGATGGGGCGAATTTTTGCTGAGAACCATTGAGTCCCTCCAGCTCGAAATGAAAAAGGATACATTTGCTTGTGTTCTATCTTTTCCCCGTTAACGACTTGCTTCACTGCATGTAGTTCACTGTGCTTGCCATGTCTATCTAAGTGTCCATAGTAATCCGATCCAATTTTCCAAGTCGTTTCCGGTGCTTGATTTTCCACACAAAAGTCTATCCAAGCCTGATTCACACGAATAATCATTCCTTGTTCATCAATTACAATCATGAAGTCCTCGATTGTATTCATCCATTCCTGGATATTTCCTTCTTCACGCTCCAATTTCTTCACCCGCCTTTCGTGGAAAACAGTAAAATTATCTTATCGCTATGTTACCATAGGGGTGTTTTGAGGAAAACTATAAAAAAACAGGAGCATTTGATGCATGCCCCTGCGTTTTTGGTGTCAGTATGAACTTGTAATTGCTGTTGCTATTCTGTCAATCACCGGTACTGTACTGGATTTTGTATCTTGCGTCAATACGGAGAAAATAAGCCATTCCCCGCTTCTTGTTTTTGCATATCCAGACAGTGCACTTACATGGTCGAGGCTTCCGGTCTTCGCAACTACATTGCCTCTGACTGGCGCTGTTTTCATTCTGTATCGCAATGAACCTCCCACGAATCGCTCATTCGAGCCAGCGAGGGGTAGCCCTTTGTAAAACGATCCATACCAAGGTTCCGATCTTACATGATGCAGCAGCTTGGAAAGTTGGCTGGATGATATTTTGTTGGCATGGGACATTCCGGAAGCATCTTCAAACTTCCATTGGCTTCCATCCAAACCGACAGATGCAGCATATTCTCTCATCACTTTCAAACCTGCATCCCAACTGCCTTCACCGTATTTGACTTTCCCCATTTCTTTCGCCAAAACTTCTGCATGCGTGTTGTTGCTCAATTTCAAAAATGGAATCATCATCTGTTTCAAAGGCATGGATTTTTTGGATAATAGAACTCTTGCATTCTTCGGTGTTGTTCCTTGTACAACCTTGGAAGTAGCAACAAAAGTTATCCCTTTGGAAGCAAGTGATTTCTTGAAAACATCCATCGCATAAGCGGTTGGATTGGATACAGTAATCCATTCCTTCACTCCAGAAGAACCAATCGGTGCATTCCCCGTTATGTAGATTTTATTTGTGCCGACCTGGCGTCTGATTTTCAACGTATTTCTGTTTCCTTTTGGAACGGTTTTCGATTGGTTGATGATTCGCACCACATTAGTCGCAGGAGTTAATGTCACTTTTGCATTTCTGCCGCTTACTGTAGGTTTCGCATCCACGATTACTGAGCCCGCATCGTAATCTGTGTTTGGTGACAGACTTAATGCGGATATTTGAGCTGCGTAATAGTAGGTTTCATCTTCTTTAGAAATCCCTGGGGAGAGCCGATCGGCATCATACCAAGAATCATCACCAATTATGTGACCCGAAAGTCTTTTCACTCCTCGATTGGACAATATCGATGCGAAATGATCGAAGTCTTTTTTCAGCAGTGTGGGGTCCCCTTTCCCCCGCAGATAAAGATTTCCATACAAAGTTCCCTTGGCGACAGACCCGTTTGTCAACACATCCGTCGAGAAACGGTAGTTTTCCCCAAGTGTCTCCAAAGCCGCGGAGGCAGTAAGAATCTTTAACGTTGACGCAGGTGTAATCCCTCTATCCCCATTTTTTTGATAGACGATTTCACCAGTAGAAGCCTTTCTGACCGTTACACTATTGGCTGAGGATGTCATTCTGCTGTCAGCCATGATTTTATTAAGTGAGGTTTGCAAGCTAGCATATGAGGCTGCATAAGCTGTCGAATCCTTTTGAACAGGGGTTAGAACTGTTGCGCTGAACATGAAAATAGCGGCAAGACCGACTAGTAGTTTTTGTTTAATTTTCACTTGCTACCTCCATAAATAAATAAGATATTACTAGTTTATCATGAAATTATCAGAGAATACTGTCTACTATGGACTATAGATAAAAACCGTTCAAATGTCCTAATGAGACATATTGCGATAAAAAGCACGTAAAAAGCTTGAAATATATGGACTTATTTCGACAAGTCTCATAATTTCAAGCTTTTTATTATGAAATGGTTATTACTTCAAAAACTCCAGAAATTCTTCCGCTACGTAGGTTTTTCCGTTTTTTATCTCAGGGACTACTTCAAAGTATCTTAAGCTGCGATTATAACCGTAATCAGTTTTTCCAACGGTGACATGAAGTGACATGTTTTGTTTTCTTACTGAAATCCCACCTGTTTTTGATAGCCATTCCACGTCGAATCCCAATGCTTCCGATACTTTCCTAATTGGAATCATCTTCACTCCGTTTTTCATGAAGTGATCTTCTGAAATAATCTGTTGCACCTCTTCGGGATGTTCATTATCCAAAGCAATTATTTTTTCGGGTGGTGTCTGTGCCGGTATGCTCCTTGTGGTAATGGTGTAAAAAACGATTAATTCCTTGCCATGTAAATCTTTTTCAAGGATTACTTCCCCTTGTTCGTTTAACAGAATTGTTTCTTTGCCCAGGTTTAATTTCAGTTCGTTATCCAGACTAAGAAAGTTTTGATCGAACTTTGCAATTTTCACTGAACCCATCTGACCTTCTACTTTCACGACCACGATTTCAGGCGTAATCGTCGCAGGGTAAATCATCGGCATTGGTTTATTTTTATCGTAATAAACTTCTACGGTTGTTCCCTCTTTCAAGGTTTCTTTTTGAAGAAAATCGGTCGTCCCATTATCGAGTAAAAGAACTTCATCCGTTATCGGGAAAATCATCTCCAAGGAGTCTTCAGGTTTCTGTACGGTAAGTGAAAATGATTGATCACTCTTATTAACTTTTGAAATCACACCTGAGTATTTTATGAAATTGGTTGCTTCCTCTGTTTGAATGCTGATTATTTCTGCATTCACTGCGTTTCCGTTTTCAGCAAATACCGAATGTTCACCCAACGCTCCACCTGAAATCAACGCTGCCAACGCAATCGAGCTAACTTTCTTCATTCCATTCTCTCCCCACATTTCGAATTATCATACTATTCGACGAGAGAGCAGGAATGAAGTTACACATTTCCCTTATTTTATCCGGGACTTTCGAAATAGGTCTTCGAGGTTGAAAATGATGTACTGCTCCTATATAGTTTCGACGGGTGTTAATCCATCGACAAACTTAAATTTAATGAATATTAACTAGTAAAATTCTCATTTTCGTTCATCCTAATACCATCATTCTTTTGGAGGAATCAAATTGAAAAATTCTATATATAAAATTGTCTTCTCGGCCATACTCGGACTCGGTGCGTTGGCACCCATCGCTACGTTTGCCACTCACTACACTTCGGATCAAGCCGTACAATCCGCCAACCTCGAAACGAAAATACTGCAAACACTTGATGCAGACAAAATGTACGACAATATTAAATATTTATCCAAAACCCCTCGAGTGGCGGGGACAAAGCAAGAAGATAAAGCGGTTGCCTTTATTGAAAAGCAATTTGAATCTTACGGCTATGAAACAGAAATCCAAACGTTCACTTTCAGTGACTATACAACACCTCATACAGTTGAATTAGCTGTAGATCGTTATTCACAAAAAATAAACCCTTTGCCTTTTGAGTATTCGGCAAATGGTGTGGTTTCGGCCGAAGTACTTCCTGCTGGTTTAGGTAAAGCAGAAGAATTGAAAAGCCTTGATTTGAAAGGCAAGATTGCGCTCCTGCAGCGAGGGGAAATCAGCTTTTTGGATAAAATTACAAACGTAATTGCCAAAGGTGCGATAGGTGTCATTATATACAATAATGCAGATGGCACAATTCTTGGCAGCCTCGGTGAAGAAAATACAGCCGTTGTTCCGGCTGTATTATTGACGAAAGCAGAAGGTGAAGCATTGTCGGGTCACCTCAAAAAACATCCGAATTCAAAAGCCTCCTTAAAAATCGAAGGCGCTAAAACGGACTCAAATACATCGCACAATGTGATTGCGACGAAAAAAGGCGATTCTGAAATTGGAATGAAAAATTCAGCAAACGACATATTGGTCATCAGTTCTCATCATGACTCGGTTGCCAAAGCTCCGGGTGCCAATGACAATGCATCGGGAACCGCTATGACACTGGAACTTGCCCGTGTTTTGAAGAACATTCCAACCAGTACGGAAATCCGGTTCATCACGTTCGGGGCAGAGGAAGTAGGTTTGATCGGATCCACCCATTACGTTGAACATTTACCGAAAAATGAAATGAGCCGGATTGTCGCGAATTTCAATCTGGATATGGTCGGCAGCAAGGATGCAGGTGAATTGATCCTGCAAACAATCGATAAAAAGCCGAACCTGGTCACAGACCTCGCACAGGAAGCGAGCGAAAAGCTCAACGGTGAGCCAACTCCCTATAATCAAGGTGACAGCAGTGACCATGTGCCATTTGCAAAAGCGGGGATACCAGCTGCCCTCTTCATTCATAACCCTGCCGAGCCTTGGTATCACACAGCGGATGACAGTATTGATAAAATCAGTAAAAAGAAGTTGCAGGACGTAGCCGAAATTGTAAGCATAGCCGTGTGGAACCACGTTCGCATGGATAAACAGGAGAAATAACACATTGAGGCGACCGTCCACCTGAAGACGGTCGCCTATTCATGCTCAGTCAGACGTCGAAGGCTATTTTTCCGACGTGAATCCCTTTTTTTCAGACGTCAACGCGAGTTTTTCAGACGTCACCTCCCTTTTTTCAGACTTAGGCATCGCTCAGTTTAGCTAACCCATTAAATTCCCCGGGAAATAACACTTATGAAGGAATTCCACTTTTTGTTATCGAATAATATGGGTAACCCATACACGAGGAGCTTGATTTAATGAATGTTGATCCTGACTTGGAATTTTTCGAATTTATAAAGATAAAAGAGGAAGAAATGGAGACATATGAACCGCTGGCTGGCTCCTATGCTGTTATTCAAGTTGACGACAGAGTCCTCTTCGCATTCAACCGGTTTCGTAAACGTTGGGAGCTGCCGGCAGGAAAAAGAGAACTGAATGAAGCTCCGAAAGAATGTGCTGTCCGAGAATTATTTGAAGAAACGGGTCAAAGAGTTTCACAACTGGAGTTTCAAGGCTTGGCAAAAATCATGAATTTGGACACTCAAACCGTAAAATATAACCCCATCTATTCCTGCAGGGTCGACCACTTGACTGATTTTATTCCAAATGAAGAAATGGAACGAATTATTTTGTGGGATATTATCAGTGATATCGGTCCGGTCGATTTGGTAGATTTGAAGATATACAAATCATTGCTCCACACAACAAGCTAATTTGATTGACCCTTGGAATGTATTTTCAATCCGTTAATATTTGGCTATACTACTCATTAACGCTTATAACGCAGTGATCCGGAGGTGAACTCATGTATGCAGTAGTAGCACATTTTGACGAAGAAACGGAAATGACCATCAAGAAGCTTTGGTCTGACCTGAGTGATCGATCCATTTCAAAATACGCTGAAGAGATTCCGGATCGGCGTCCACACATTACAATCGCCAGTTATAAAGATTTAAATCTGGACAAAGTTATTCCTGCGTTTGACGAGTATTATCAATCCAAACCAAGTGTCCCACTGTCTCTTAACGTATTAGGGACTTTTTTAAATTCGAGTGCTTTATTTTTAACGCCAACACCTTCTTTACATCTCTTGAACTTTCATTCGCAACATCATCAACATTTTGAAATGTATAATGACAATCCTAATTCTCTATATCTTCCGGGTCACTGGATGCCTCATTGCACGATTGCCAACAGACTGAGTAAAGATAAACTGGAAGAAGCCTTCAGTTTTTGCTCTCAATCCCTGAAATACATTCATGCTCAGATTGAGGAAGTCGCAATTATTACCACCGTTTTTGAGAATAAATCAATTGTCGGCGCACCAACCGTTCATTACATTCCATTGAAATAGTTTCAAATACATAATATTGGCGGTGCTTGTTAATGGAACTACAGAACTTTGAATTTCTTGACTTCGAAATTGTCAGGGGCGAAGAAGTCGATTTACTGCTGGAACGGAAAGTTCTCGGGAATAGGGAAATCGGCTTTGTCCCTGCTTATTGGTTTGCTATCAATCTGGCTGGAAGCAATCAAACCATTGGCACCATTGATCTTCGAATAGGAAGTACCGCACTTACTTACTATGGCGGTCATATTGGATATGCCATCGACAAGAACTTTAGGGGCAATCGGTATGCATTGAAAGCTTGTGAATTAATCAAAGAGGTTGCCCTTGCTCACGGCATCGGCGAATTAATCATAACGTGCAATCCCGACAATATCGCATCAAATAAGACTTGTATCAAACTTGGGGCAGAATTTATTGAAATGGCGGATATACCGGATGGCAGCCCTATGTACTTGGAGGGAGAAAGACAGAAGTGCATTTATAAATGGAGGATCTACAAATGACGGGCATTATCCAAGTGAAGCTGGTGTTATGAAGGAGCGTTAAATGCGCTCTTTTATTTTTGCCTTTTAGTGTATACCGCGAGTGTTGGGAGAATAAGTGCGAGCCACAATTTGGATCATTTTGAAACCGGAATCTTGGGCACTCCGTCTAATGTTTACAGCTTTAAAAGGAGGTACCGAAATGCATGATGCCAAATAGAGAGAGTTCTTCTAATCATGATCAACATTTGCTATTTAATGAGTTAATTGATCAATACGGGGAGGGCCTCATGCGGTTAGCTTATACGTATGTAAAAAACAAACAAGCAGCAGAGGATGTCTTGCAGGATGTCTTTATGCGTGCCTATGAAAAAAGGGATGATTTTAAAGGGGACTCATCTTATAAAACATATTTATATCGCATGACCGTCAACCGATGCCATGATTACTTAAGGAGCTGGGCGTTCAAAAATGTCCAGCTTTCCAATAAGCTATCAATGATTTTCCAAGGTGAGAATGCAACCGAAAAAACCGCAATGATCAACGATGTGCAGTTCATGCTCGGAAAAGAACTTCTGTCTTTACCGCTTAAATACCGGGAAGTGCTCGTCCTTTACTATTACAAAGATCTTAGTGTTGAAGAAGTCGCAAATATCCTGAAGTGTTCGCCAAATACGATTAAAACAAGAATGAAAAGAGCCCGGGAAAAATTAAAACTCCAACTTGAAAAGAATGGAGGACTGTAAATGGAAGATAAAGAGATTAAAGATGGCATTGATCGGTATATCGGCACGGAAAAGCTTTTCAATCATCAAATAAAGAATCAGATATTGTCCAATGTCGGCAAAAGGAGAAACGCTAAAGGCATTTCCAGAATGAATAAGTTCATGCCTGCTTTTGTATTGCTGCTGCTGATTTTCGGAGGGATTACCTTCTTTTTAATGTTGGATGATCCTGCCACTATGACCCCCGGAAATAAAGGGACTACTGAACCTATGGATGATCCCGTAAAAGAAATTCCCGAATCAAATAACACAATTGACGAAGAAGATACAAAAGTCGATGAAGTGGTAACTCCCCCTGCAAATGAAGAAACTTCAGAAATCATCTTTGATTTGGAGAGCCACGGAACGGAATTTCCGGAACTGAAAAGTGATTTGAATGTTGCCCTGGCCTCAATTAAGCAAACCCTTGCCATTTCGGTAAATGGAGTATCCATTAATGAAGAAGGAACCGTAGTAGTGGATTTAAATGATTTCAGACAGGACCTTGGGAACCTTACCACGAATGAAAAAGGGGAATTCCTATGGCCGCTCTACAATTCCGTCTTTAAATACCCTGAAGTCAAAGAAGTTTACTTTACTTTTAATGGCAGCTTTACAGCATGGTATGAATGGCTCGAGTCAACTCCAGACCCAATGATTAGGCAAGATGAACAAGTTATGGACAATACATCTAAACTTGTCGATGCTTTATTGGTCAATCACACCTACTACAGCGATATGTATCAATTCATACAAGAAGCGAACATGCCGGATGCTCAGGCAGGAAGTGTCTTTATTTTATACTTAGAAGCACTTAAAAATGGCGATGTTGAACAGATACGTGAGTACTCCGTTAATAATAACGATACTCAAATTGCGGCTTCGGTAAGCATTTACGAACAAATCGACTATAACTCCTTTACGATTGAGCAAATCGTTCCAAGCCAAGGAGAACCTATTTATGATGTCCACCTGAACTATAAACAAAAGGATGGGAGTTCCGGAGATAAAGTCATTTATATGCAGTTTTATGATGATAAGATTAGCATTTTTGATAACCCTGAAAACTAATCCCTATTTACCGTTTGAGCTGACTAGGACGACTAACATATAGGGCATGTAGACAACACCTTCTTCATTACAGAAATTGTGATTTATCGATAAAGGAATTAATGCTACAATCAAAAAACTAGAATCACCAAACCCTCAACAAAGAAAGGTTGAGACATCTACATGCTAGAAAAATTCATGATCACAATTTCAGCATTTAACCTGGAAAGAACTATTCGCGTCTATCTTCCTGTGAACTACGTAGAAGAAAAAAATAAACGTTACCCCGTACTTTTTATGCATGATGGGCAAAATGTTTTTGAAGATGAAGACGCGATTCAAGGGGTTTCGTTAGACTTGAAGAATTACTTGGATCAGAATCATTTTGATATCATTGTTGTGGGGATCGATACGAATACTGAAGGGGAAGAACGTAAAAACGAGTACTGTCCTTGGGTAGATGGAAAATTTAGCGAAAATTTAATTGGTACTCCGAGTTCAACCGGCGGGAAAGGTGCTGTGTATGTCGACTTCATTATCAATGAGCTGAAACCATTCATCGATCGTAATTATCGTACTGTTGAAAACTCGACAAGTATTGCGGGTATTTCGTTGGGAGGACTCATCTCTACGTATGCCGCTTGTCGATACCCACAAATTTTTAAAAAAGTTGCAGTTATCTCCTCTGCTTTTTGGCGAAACCAAGAAGAAATGGAAAATTTGCTGATAACTACGGATATATCCACTATAGAGAAATTTTACATAGATTGTGGAACGACGGAAATGAGAGAAGATGAGCGAATCAGTGAGGGGTTTTTAGACTCCAATCAACGTGTATTTGATATTCTAAAGGACAAAATAGTGGATTCAAAATTTGTCATAATAAAAGAGGCTGAACATAACTATACTGAATTCAAAAAAAGAGTGCCTGATATGTTCACCTTCTTATTTAAATGATTTATTAAACAGGGAGCAAGGTTTTAACCCCTTGCTCCCTGTTTAATATACCTCCTTATATATATTGGTAGTGCGCACCGACAATGGAATCCTTTAGTTAGAGAAGATAAATAGAATGCTAAAAATTCCGGATATCAACGATTGGACCTACATCTTTAAAATCTTGGTTTTCCATGAATGAAATTAGTTTTTCTGCAGTTTGTACAGCACTGCTCAGTAATCCCTGTTCTTTATAATCAATGAACCGCTCAAGAAGAGGAAATGCATCTTGGTTGCTTTCCCGTATTTTTTCTTGCATATTCGTATCGATGATGCCTGGAGCGATTGAGACAATTTCAACTGGATGCTCCGCGTTCGACTGTTCGGCTGCTACGACCCGTGAAAAATGATCAAGCCCCGCTTTTGTTGCACAATATGTTCCCCAGCCCTCATATGCATTTCGACCCGCTCCGGATGAAATATTGACGATACGTTTTGAACCAACAAAATGCTTAAGCTTGGAGATAAATGCATTGGAAAGAATCATCGGCGCGGTCAAATTTACCGCCATTGCATTCGATATTTCAGCATCATTTACCGACCCAATCAACCCGATCGGATCAACCATTCCAGCATTATTAATAAGCGTAAATGAGTTTGCATCTTCTGGTGCAGCCACGATTATTCCATTAATAAGTGACTCGAGTTTCTCTGTTTCAGAAAGGTCTGATCGAATGAATTTCACCTCATCGATTTCGATTTCCGTTCGAGCGATTCCCACAACGAAATGCCCCGCCTTGCTCAACTGTTTCGCAAGTTCAAAACCAATTCCCTTTGATGCACCTGTAACTATATAAACGTTCATTTTTCCCATTCCTTCCAAGCACTACTTTTTAAATTAATGAATGTTTATCGCTATGTTTCATCTACTATTTCGAGACTTACATCTCCGTTTTAATGGTGTACGTTTTTCCGATATATAATATGTGAATCCTTAATTTCCAGTCGTGTCTTTTTCATTTTTATCCGTTTCCGATTTACTCTCAGCTTCGTCATCGAGTGTTGAAAAGTAGTTGAGCGGGATGCGTTTATGATTGAACAGACGCCAAAACGTCCAAATGATGACACCTATCAGAAATGCCAAAGCCAAGTAACCCATTTTGCCTCACTCCTTTTCTTATCATTGTACATGATGTGCACATGATTTCACTTTTCCTGCATCAAGTTTGTTTTGCTTTCAACCGGTCAATACGTAAAAAACCGTCTCCAAAGAATTCCTGGAAACGGTTTTTTAGTTTATAACAAACTGGATTGTATTTCTTTATTCTCTTCGGGAGTAAAGGCCCTCGATCTTGTCAAAAACCGCTTGCCTTCCACGCCTTCGAGTGAAAACATGCCGCCTCGACCATCTATTACGTCGATGATCAACTGCGTGTGTTTCCAGTAGTCGTACTGGTTTTTATGCATATAGAAAGGACTTTCGCCGATTGAACCGAGCAGCACATCTTGATCGCCTACAATCAGATCACCGTCTGGATAACACATAGGTGCTGACCCATCACAGCAACCTCCCGATTGGTGGAACATGACTGGACCATGCTTGCTTTTCAACAACTCGATCAGTTCAAGCGCAGCGTCCGTTGCGATGACACGTTCAATCATTGGTCATTCCCCTTTCAGATCAAAAGAATCCTAGTTTGTTTTCATTGTAGCTGACAAGCAAGTTTTTCGTTTGTTGATAATGGCTTAACATCATCAAGTGGTTTTCGCGACCGATACCTGACATTTTGTATCCACCGAACGCAGCGTGTGCAGGGTAAGCATGGTAACAGTTTGTCCAAACTCGACCCGCTTCAATCGCACGGCCGAAACGGTATGCCGTATTCATGTTGCGTGACCAAACACCTGCACCCAGGCCATATAAAGTGTCGTTGGCAATTTCAAGTGCTTCTTCTTGCGTTTTGAACGTTGTAACTGAAACAACTGGACCGAAGATTTCTTCTTGGAAAATACGCATTTTGTTATTTCCTTTGAAGACAGTAGGTTTTACGTAATAGCCTCCAGCCAATTCGCCTTCCAAGTTATTGCGCTCACCACCAGTTAAGCATTCTGCACCTTCTTGTTTCCCGATATCCAGGTAAGACAAGATTTTTTCCATTTGTTCACTTGAAGCTTGCGCACCCATCATGGAATTTGGATCAAGTGGGTTGCCTGTTTTAATTGCTTCAACGCGAGCCAATACTTTTTCCATGAACTTGTCGTAAATAGATTCCTGTACCAACGCACGAGAAGGACATGTACATACTTCCCCTTGGTTCAATGCGAATAATACAAAGCCTTCCACCGCTTTATCCAGGAAAGCATCATCATGATCCATGATATCTTCGAAGAAAATGTTCGGTGACTTGCCGCCAAGTTCCAGTGTAACCGGAATCAAGTTTTGTGATGCATATTGCATGATCATACGACCCGTAGTCGTTTCACCAGTGAAGGCAATTTTGCCGATTCGTGGGTTCGATGCAAGTGGCTTCCCAGCTTCCAGGCCGAAACCGTTGACAATGTTCATGACGCCCGGTGGCAATAGGTCACCAACCAGTTCAGCGAATACCAAAATACTTGCAGGTGTTTGCTCAGCAGGTTTCAATACGACACAGTTTCCTGCAGCAAGTGCCGGAGCAAGTTTCCAAACTGCCATCAGCAATGGGAAGTTCCAAGGAATGATCTGTCCCACAACGCCGATTGGCTCATGGAAATGATACGCTACTGTGTCATTATCAATTTGGCTTAACGAACCTTCTTGTGCACGGATGGCACCAGCAAAATAGCGGAAGTGGTCAATTGCCAATGGCAAGTCTGCGTTCAAAGTTTCACGAACCGCTTTCCCGTTATCCCATGTTTCTGCTACCGCTAGCATCTCAAGGTTTTCTTCCATGCGATCTGCAATTTTATTCAGGATAATCGCGCGTTCCGCAACGGATGTTTTACCCCAAGCATCTTTTGCAGCATGTGCTGCATCAAGTGCAAGTTCGATATCCTCTGAAGTAGAACGAGCAATTTGTGTGAAGCTTTTGCCCGTAACCGGTGTTACGTTTTCAAAATATTGACCATTAACAGGTGCTGTCCATTCGCCATTAATATAGTTTTCATACTTCTCTTTAAAAGTTACTAGTGAACCTTCTGTGTTTGGAAATGCATATACCATTTTCAAATTCCTCCCCTTCGTTCGTGACTCCCTATGTATACGCTTTCAATCTATTAAATAGAAGAAGCTAAGCAAAGAAAATCTCTCCTCCTTATATTGTCAGATAACACAGAAATTTTCAATAGTTTCGTTCTGATAGTTTAGTAGTTTTTTGATACAAAAAAGGCTTGCAGCAAATTAACTCGCTACGAGCCTTTTTCCTTTTTTCATCGTCAGGTCGATTTTGTCACACACTGGGCGAAGGTTCTCCCAAGTATTAATCTTCCAATGAATTGAGTTCGACCAACATCCCTGTCACCAAGGTAATGACAACAAACATCGCTAACAACATCAAGACCATTTCAATCAACTCCTACCAAGTTTTGAATCCTTCCGAGCCCGGTGGTGCATGGTGAATCATGCCGCTTAAAGGAATCGCATAGGCGATGATAATCAGTGCAAATGCAATGCCTATCCAAATCCACCAGTTTTCAAGGTATTTCGGTGTGTGTTCACGGTCACTGTCGGCCATCGGAAACTCGACAAAATCTTGTTCATGAACAGCTTTTGGTGAAAGGAACATCGACATGACGACGATATAGATCAAGATCATCGCCGATAGGAAAAGGATGCTACCTCCAATAGCCATCGTTACGTGGTTTGTCAAAATGCCGTCAAACCATTCGAGTGCGGAAGGATGATTATTATAACCTGAATATGCAGTACGTCTTGGTGCTCCGAGAAGGCCCAGGATATGCTGGGAAGTCGACATCAGCAACATCCCGATTGACCATGTAATGATTTGAATGAACGCAAGTTTTTGCATCGCTTTCGTGAATTTACGTCCTGTCAGGTACGGGATCAACCAGAAAGTCAGTCCCATGAACGTCATGGCTACAGGTGTTCCGACCGTTATATGAAAATGCCCGACAATCCACAGCGTATTATGGACAATCTCATTCAGTTGGAAGCTTGCATTGATGATCCCGCCAGCCCCACCCGGAATGAAGAATGCCATCGCGACAAAAATTGAAGTGAAGCGCACGTCTTTCCATGGAAGTTTCTTGAACCATCCAAATAATCCTTTTGCCCCTTTTTTACGTCCCGATATTTCAAAGTTGGCAAACATCGTAAAAGCAGTCATCAATGATGGAATAATGACCATGAACGTCAAGCAGACTTGCAGGAACTTCCAGAAGTTCGAGATTCCTGGCTCCGTTAATTGGTGATGGAATCCAACCGGAATGGAGAAGAGAATGAATAGTAAAAATGATAAACGCGCCAATGAATCACTGAATACTTTCACGCCGAGTAATTTCGGAACCACTACATACCAAGCCATGTACGCTGGCAATAACCAGAAATACACAAGTGGATGCCCGAAATACCAGAACAAAGAACGGCTTAGTTCAACGTTGATCGTGTCGACCATTCCAAATGCCCAAGGAATGTACTGGAACAATACGGTTGCCACGACTCCTAGACACGCAATGATCCAAAGTGCAATCGTCGCTATTGTCATGAATGAGAACAATGGACTCAACTCGCCTTTGTGACGTTTACGCCATGCCATATAATGGCCCACCAACGCAAAACTCGTAATCCAAGTTCCCACTACATATAGTGCCAATGCCACGTAATACCAACCACTAGCTTTCAATGGAGCATAGAACGTGTAAAGGACAGAAGCTTCTCCCGAAACGATCATTATAGTAGCTAAAATTGTACCTGCTGTCGTAACAGCAAAACCGATCCATGAGAAAAGACGAACTTTCGGACCGAAACTGCCTAGACTTTTACTCATGCCTGTGATGAAAAATGCAAATATGAAAAATGCTGTATAAATAAGTGCCAGTAATACTCCGTGTGCCGTTAATATTTGATAATAATCCAACCAATTCGGTAATTGGAGGGCGTCATTACGTATGAATACTTGCAGTAACCCGCATAATGTTCCAATTAAAAATGCGATATATGCCACCGCAATATTCCATAAAGCCAGCTTACGATCTTGTGCAGCAATCATGTTAATACACCTCAATTTCTGTGAACATCATGTGATGACCTGCGCCACAGTATTCATTACAAAGTATTAAATACTTACCCGGTTTGTCGAACGTGTAAGATTTTGTTGTGATTTGACCAGGTACAACCATCATATTGACGTTTGTGTTATCAATCGTAAAACTGTGTACGACATCGGTACTCGTTATTTTAAATATAATTTCTTTTCCAGCAGGAACTTTAAGTTCCGGTGCATTGTATCCGAACGCCATTGCTACAATCGTGGCTTGGTACGTATTTTCATCCAGCTGGGTAACTCCCGGTTTATCAAATGGTGCTGTTTCATTTACTTTTTTCGGGTCTATCGTCGTCATACCGCCCGCAGGTGTATG
>Ga0209013_10001314_pt1 | contig 22898 bp, 22 predicted proteins | sample Cruoilmetagenom2_FD_187291 | JGI IMG/M metagenome (GOLD analysis project Ga0209013, IMG submission 187291) | Oil polluted marine microbial communities from Coal Oil Point, Santa Barbara, California, USA - Sample 2 (SPAdes) (version 2) | ecosystem: Environmental > Aquatic > Marine > Oil seeps ... | reverse complement strand
GCGGAACTGTGTCCGGTGGAGCCAGCTCGCTGGCGCAATGTACTTAAACGCTTTGCGCTTCGAGTGCCATAAGGAGAGGTGTAACTTAAGGTGATATTTCAAACGGGAAAAACAATGGAACAACTATCAGTGTTACCAGCCAAGTCAGCAAGGTCAGCGGAACGCCTACTTTTACAAAGTCCATAAACCCATAACGCCCAGGCTCAACCACCAGGGTTACAACCGGGGTTGATATCGGCGTCATAAAAGCGGCGGATGCGGCAATCAACACGGCAAGTGCAAACGGGTAGGGTGAAACACCGAGTGACTCTGCAGCAATGATCGCAATGGGCGCAACCAGCACGGCGGCGGCGGTGTTGGACAAAAACATACTCAGTAAAGCGGTCAGGAAGAAGATCATGGTTAGCATCACACCAGGGTTTGCATTTCCGGCGCTGTACATCAGGGCATCCACAATAATCTTGGTGCCCCCGGTTTTCTGCAAGGCGTCTGCCAACGGCAGCATTCCTGCGACCAGTACGAGACTACTCCAATGAATGGCGCGGTAGGAATCCTCCATGGTGAGGCAGCGCGTCATGACGGCTGCCATTGCTGCCATCATGACTGCTGTAACAACTGGAACGATCTCAAAGACAGTGAGTAATACCATTCCGACAAGAATAGTGAGAGCCAAAGGCTTGCGACGATAAGCTGGAATAAGCTCTTTGTATTCTGTGGGCATCTCCAGCACCACAAACTCATGGTGCAGAGATTGTAAGGGCTGAATGTATGACCATGGACCAATCACAAGCATACTATCACCGGCCGCCAACCTTATATTTGTGTAATCAGTCATGGGTTTGCGGTCCCGTCGAATACCAGCCACCTGGAGCTTGTAACGCGATCGAAAACGGGCTTCACGTACGGTTTTGCCAATCAGCCCCGATTCAGGATGGACCAAAATTGCAATTGCACCCAACTCCCAGTGCATTCGTTGTTGGTCCCGTTTCGTCGGCACGTGCGATGACAACACCTGCTCCTCTAAAAGTCGTTTGTGGTCAGATGTCTGACTGATGACGAGTAAACGGTCACCCTCTTTTAGCCTGGTATATGGCTGTGGCGATGCTGTTCTTTCCTCTCCTGTTTTCGTCTTGCGGGCTATTCCAAGAATTCTGACACCATAATGGGCATCGAGCCCGGCTTCACTGATGGACTGACCGACTAATGGGGAATCAACATTGATGATCACCGGCTCACAGATTTCGTCAGCACAAAAATCCTGCCAGAGTTTCTGTATTGATCGCTTGCCTTTTTGTGCTGTCAGTTCCAGGTTTTTGCCGGTGAGAAACCTGCGGCCGAAAAATAGCATATAGATGATGGCTACGGTCAGGACGGTGAGACCAATGGGGGTAAAACTGAAGAATCCAAATCCTTTGTAACCGGCCTCCCTCAGTTCTCCGTGCACCACCAGATTTGGAGTTGTCGCAATTAGTGTCAGCATGCCACTGATCAGAGCTGCGTAGGACATCGGCATCAACAACCTTGATGCATTTAGCCGGGTTTCTGCTGCAATCCGCAATACGATTGGGATAAAGATGGCTACGATTGCGGTTGAACTCATAAACGCCCCCAGCATCGCAGCACCGATCATAATCACCACCAGCAAGCGGGTCTCACTGCTACCTCCCCGTTTGAGAATTATGTCGCCCATAGCGCTGGCGACGCCGGTGCGATCCAACATTTCACCGACGACCAAAAGGCTGGCAACCATGATAACAACAGGGTTTCCAAAGCCCGCCAGCGCTTCTCCCACAGAAAGTACGCCACTTAGCATCAGCGATAACACGACCAGCAATGCAATAATGTCAAAGCGGAACCGGTTACTTGCCATCAAGGCAGCAGTGATGCCAATTAACGAAAAAACAAATATGGTTTCACCCGACATAAAGTACGCTCGTCAATTCCCAGGGTATGAATGCTAACACCGATTCTTTTGGCTTAAGAGAAGCTTCAGAAAAGCTTCAGCATTTTTTCATGATTGGGTCGCGTGATTGAGAGACGATCATTCCTCCTAATATTATCCGAACAAGGACATACCCATGCGAATTCTATTTGCTCTTTTCACTCTCATACTGATTTCCAGCACATTGCAGGCCGAAGACAGTGCTCCCCTGGTGGACCGGGTTCTCTCCCAGGAAGAACAGGCAGCCCTGACGCCGGAGCAGGTTCTGACTGCCCTCAAACAGGGTAACCATCGTTTCTTGTCAGGTGAAATTACCAGTCGCGATCACTCCGCACAGGTCCGTTTTGCTGCGAAAGGTCAATTCCCCAAGGCAATCGTGCTCTCCTGCGTGGATTCCAGAATCCCGGTTGAAGATGTTTTTGATCTTGGCATCGGCGACATATTTGTGGCGCGGGTGGCCGGAAACTTTGAAAACACGGATATCCTCGGCAGTATGGAATTTGCCACGCGGATTTCAGGTGCCAAGGTCATCCTTGTCATGGGTCATTCGGATTGCGGTGCGATAAAGGCTGCTATTGATGGTGCGGAACTGGGTAATATCACTCCTATGCTGGAGAACATCCAGCCCGCGATCGATTCACTGACCGGTTACAAGGGCGAAAAGACCAGTTCAAACCCTGAATTCGTTCATATGGTTACAGAGCAGAATATCCAGCTAAGCATAGAAGATATCCGCAGCCGCAGCCCGGTGATCGCTGAAATGGAGAAGAATGGTGAGGTGCAGATTGTCGGTGCACTTTACGAAATGTCCAGTGGTGTTGTTACATTCATTCATTAAACCGGTTGAACTGAGTACCCGTGCAATGAAGATCGGATCTGCAGTTACAATTCTGGCCATCATGATCGTCGGTCTGGTGACTCATGTGGCGGTTGCATCCGACGTTCATGACGGCACGGACTTCAAGCCAGCGTCCGATGACTACGATTGGATACAGCTGACATCTGACGAATGGTTAAAGGGTGAGCTCATTTCTCTTTATGAGAATGAGCTTACCTTCGAAAGTGATAACCTGGGTCGTCTCACACTGGATTGGGAAGACATCAGGTACTTTCGCAGCCACAATAGCCATCGCATCAGTATTCGTGGGCTGTCATCGATGTCGGGACAGTTACAGATTGACCCGGATTCTGTCAGTTTGGATATCAATGGTGACATCCAGAAATTTCCGCGTTATCGTCTGGTTGCCGTAACACCTGCCGCCTACCGGGAGCTGGATAACTGGCGTGGCAATGCTGTGTTGGGCACCAATTTCAGGCGGGGCAATACCGAAACCACTGAATTTAACCTGCTGGCCAGCCTGGAACGGCGTACACCTCGCTCGCGCGTCAATCTTGACTACCTCGGTAACTTTAACGAAGCCGACGGAGAGCAGGTGGCCAACAATCACCGGCTAAATGGTAACTGGGATCTCTTTAGCGGCAGCCGGTTTTTCTGGCGTCCGGTGTTAGGGCAACTATACCGGGATCCCTTTCAGAACATCAGTCGTCAGGGTACCTTCGAAACCGGTGTCGGTTATGAACTGATCGACAATTCAAAAACGGAATGGCAAGTCACCGGGGGGCTGGGCGTTAATATTATTCGCTACCAGTCGACTGAACCTGATGAGCCGAGCAATGAAACTTCACCTGCACTTTCCCTGGGTACCAACTTCGAGACCGAGTTAACCCCCTGGATGGACTTTATGTTTCTCATGCATATGACCTTTCTCGACGAGGATTCAGGAAACTACCAACACCATATGTTGACCACTCTGTCCACTGACCTGGTTGGAAATTTTGATGTGGATGTATCGTTAATCTGGGACCGTATCGGCAAACCCCAGCAACGTGCGGATGGTTCAACCCCTGAAAAAGACGACTATCGACTTATGATTGGCCTGGGCTACGACTTCTAGGCGCGGCCTGGTTTAAGATACCGTAACAACAGGGCTACCAGCGCTGCCAGGGGCACTACAGCAAGACCGTAAAATATTGGCACCACCAGTATTTCAGATCGTATCTCGCCCGGGAAGCTGATCAGAATGATCGCCATCGCCAGTGGCACATTCTGCAAACCCGTTTCCAGCGACACTGCACGGCGCTGGGGATCCGTCAGTCCCAGCAAACGCGCGCCAAGGTAACCCAGCATAAAACCAATCAGGCCAAGCAGGAATCCGGCGAGATAGACCGACGGGTCCATCATTCGAATGGCATCGGCTTCCCGGTAAATGTTGCTCGCGATCGCGACAGCAACAAGCAGCAAGCCAACTGTGCCACCAATAAGCTCTACGCGACGAGCCCAGAGGAGACTATGCCTGCGCAACGATACACCCAGCCACATGGGAATCAGAATGATAAGAAGAGTGACAAAGATCTTGGCTATAGGAATGGTGAGACTGTGGTCTCCTGACGCGTTAAGAAATTGGGCCGTATAGACAAGTAGTAGAAGGGGGATCATCAAAAACCCGATCAGCGTAGAAACCACAGTCATTGAAATACTGAGTGCAAGGTCACCACGACCAACATAACTGAAATAATTCGACAGAGCCCCTCCGCTTGAACAGCCCATAATGATCAGCCCTACAGCCATTGCCGGTGAAAGGTTCAAGCCAAGTGCCAGCAGCATGGCAATCAGCGGCATCCACCCATACTGGCTGGCCAGGCCGATTAGCACTGGCAATGGCCGTCGAATAACCTGACGAAAGTGGTCAGTCGTGAGAGTCGCACCCATACCCAACATCAGCAGGCACAATGATACGAATATCAAAATGGTTTCCATTCCCGAAAGGGTCATAAAAGGGGGGTCTCATTTCTGAAACGGCCAGTTTATCGTTTTTGGGGATTGATTGGCAGCCCTTCCTGGTGGGGGCTGTCCGGGAATACGCTGGGCGGAAGCCGCGCTCTAAACTCTCTACTGAAAAAGCAGGCCCACGTATTAGACGTGAGCCTGCCTTATTTTTTACCGTTTTAAATCAGATCTGACTAGCTTACTCGCCACTCAAAAATACGGAGTCTTTGGGGACCGCGTATGGATTAAGAGTGGAAGCTCTCGCCTCGGGAGAAGTTCCCGGCAACACTTCGAAGCCAATTTGGAAGGTAGTCAGGGTCTCGGCAATCTTCGCCAGGATGCTGGCATCTCCTTCGGCTTTAGCAGTACCATCTTCGATCGATGCTGCGAAACTCTTCGCGCCCATCATGACCTGTTCTAGATCAGAACGGTTGATCGTGATGGCAAGATCCGGGTTGTCATGCGTAAAGCCCTCGATATTGGTAAAAGTCGCATTGGATAAGTTAATCGCAAACTTCTCGCCGTTGTCAGGTGTCACCAGGTTGATCTTGTAGTCACCCAGTGCCTCGGCCTTGCGGCTGTCCATGCGTATTCCGATGAAATCGAGGAACAGTTCCGTTGACATGGCGCCGATCATATCGGGACCACCGCTATCCGGTGAGGCTCCCTGCGGAATTCCTGAACGCAATTCCAGTGCGCCGGCCAGGAAGCTGTTGCGCAGACCCGGGTTTTCCTGCTGATATCCGATCTGCTCCCATACATCGGCGAGCAGGTTCCTGGCTTCCTTGTTTTCGGGTTGTGCCCAAACCAGTTTGTCCAGAATCTCCTGTGCATAACGGTATTTGCCAGCCGCAGCCAGTTCGCGCCCCATGCTCATGATGGGTTCGGCTCCACCCATCATCTTCACGTATAGGGGTGCAGAGTCTTCCGGGCTCAACGGAATCAGGGTGGTTGGATTTGCATCCCAAAAGCCGAGAAACCGTTGGATGACACCACGGCTATTGTGTTCCGGCGAACCATGATATCCGCGTGCATACCAGGCGTTATCAAGAGACTTTGGTACCCGGTAAACATTATGAATCTGGTTGATCGTCACGCCCTGGTTGGCATGATGCAGCGTCTGGTTGTTCAAGTGAGCGTAAGCATCACGCTGACCCGTGAGGACCTCGTTGATTCGCTCTTTACCCCAGCGTGGCCAGCTGTGCGAGGCGAACATCACCTCTGCGTCGTCAAACAGGAACATGGCCCGGGCAATATACTTCGACCATGCCAGGGCATTCCTGACCTGGGCGCCGCGAAGGGTATAAATGTTGTGGATAACATTGGAGACATTTTCCGCCATCCACAAGGCCTTCTTCTCCGGGATATAGGTATTCATCTCGGACGGCGCCTCGGTTCCCGGCGTATTCTGGAAAACCATCTTGATGCCATCGACTTCGATTTCCTTGAGCCCTGGTTCCACCACCAGCGTCGGTTGAAGTAGCCCAAAATTACCTGCAGAGACGTTCTGCATCAGGCCCTGGCCGGCATGGCCAAATGGGCTGGCGGGCAACAATACGCCGTACTGGTAGAACAGACGGCGGTTCATGGCGTTACCTGCATACACGTTTTCTGAAACCGCATGTTCCATGAAGTCCCTGGGTGCGATGATTTCAACTTTGCCAGCGGCATAACGCTCAGGATCCACCACACCACGGACGCCACCGAAGTGATCGCCATGGGAATGCGAGTAGATAACGGCGGTCACGGGTAGCCTTTCAATCTTTTCATTAATCAATTCCAGGCCGGCACGGGCGGGTTCCAGTGAAGTGAGCGGGTCGAATACGATCCAGCCCTCTTTTCCGCGAATAAACGTGATATTCGCCAGGTCCAGTCCACGGACCTGGTAAATGCCGTCGGCGACCTTGTAGAGTCCGGTAATCTGGTTCAGCCAGCCTTGACGCTTGGTGGATGGATGAACCGAATCAAATTCCCGGTCCTCGGCCAGGAACTCATAACGTTTAACGTCCCAGGCGACATGACCTGCGTCTGCCTTGACGATCATGGAATTCAGTGGCGCGATAAATCCTTTGTGTGCTTCATCGAAATCACGCGTGTCTTCGAAGGGCATCGATTCACGCGCCGCCTTGATGACTGCCAGCGTGTGTTTCGACGGTGCCTTGCCCATGGGGTGAAAGTGTTCGTCGACGGATTTCGCATAAGGTGGCTTCTCACCTACTGCACCGCCCGCGGCCCATACCGTTAAAGGCAGGGCGAGAGCTCCCAAAAAGGGCAATAAAAACTTTGTTTTCTTAAATCGTTTCATTTGATAGATCTCCATATTCAAGTTTCGTACAAAATTGCGGAAGCGTTTGGATGTACTCCGGTTTCTGGAAGTTGTTGCCAGACCGGCAACACCTATGTCCTTCCTTTTATCTGTTCTTTCGTTTGTCATGAGTGTCCTCTTCCATGACTTCGCCGGCGAACTTGATGACCTCCGGAAAAGAGTTGAAACGTGTTGTTTTGCCAGTGTCGATATGCTCGACACGACCGTGAAAAATGCCGGCCGCCGGTTGAGTGGCGTCGCTGAAGCGGAGCAGGAAAGTGTGTCGACTGGGCAGATATTCCACACTGCTAAGCTCGGAACCGGTTTTTTCATCTTTATTCATCGTTTTTCTCCTGTGGACCAAGTCATTTCAGCACTGACATCCGACGGCATGCCCAGACGCATGCTCACATAGTCCCTGTTTACCTTTGCAGAGTCTTGAAGTAACCTTGAAGAAGTTTTGAAGGTTTATTAAACACCTGGATTTAGTACCTTGACTGGCGTTACAGGGATCAGGAAGTGACCGGACCAAATTTGGACCCGATTGGGGATGAAAAAGCATTCGAGTTTAGTGGGCTGCATTTAGATCTGCCAGCCCAACGTCTGACGGTCAACGGCCGAACGGTAGATTTGCGCCCCAAGATCTGGACTTTACTGAACTACATGGTGGTTCGACCGGGGATTTTACTGACCAAGGACGAATTGATGGTGGCTATATGGGGCGACCGGATCGTTACCGAGGCCAGCCTGAATCAGGCGGTGCGTGAATTGCGCAAAACACTGGGCGACGATGCCCGCTCACCGAAGTTTATAGAAACCGTTCACCGGCGCGGTTTTCGTTTTATAGCCAGCACTGGAGAAGGTGACAGTTTCTCTCAGCTGCAGGCTGACCAATCTGATGTTCCCAGCCCGGGTAAGAGAAAATTATTCGGTCGCGAACAGGAATTGGTTCGTATGCGTGAACTGCTGAGGCAGGCCACCAATGGTCAGCGCCAGTTGTGCTTCGTGACTGGCGAGCCGGGAATTGGAAAAACCAGCCTCGCTCAGGCGTTCTTTGATTCAATTCCTACATGGGAAGAAGGCGCTGCACCTCTCATTGGTCAGGGGCAATGTATCGACCAACTCGGTGAAGGGGAGGCCTATCTGCCGATACTGGAAGCGCTGGATCGACTGGCCCGCGGCCCGGAGGGAGAGAGGGTGCAGGAGCAATTGAAGCGTTACGCTCCGACCTGGCGGATGCAGTTGCCCTGGTTCATGCAGTCCACTGGTTCGGACTACGAACCCCAGTTGGTCACGGCAACTTCAACCAGCATGTTACGTGAATTTTGTGTTTTCTGTGAAGCGATTGCTGCTGAAACACCGCTGATCCTGTGGATTGAAGATCTACACTGGAGCGACCGTGCAACCATCGACCTGTTGGGCGCCCTGGCACGCCGGCAGGAGCCATCCCGTATTCTCGTTCTGGTGAGTTACCGGCCGGTAGACGTGGCCCTGAGCAACGCGCCGGTGCGCCATCTTAAACAGGCCCTCGTACAGCAGCACAGCGCCATCGAACTGCCCCTTGAACCACTCGGGCAGGATATGGTGAGCAATTATCTCGCCGATCATTTCGAGGGTATCGACCATTTATCGGAACTGACCCACCTGATCTATGAGGCGACTGACGGCAACCCTCTATTCATGGAGACTCTCGCTAACTACCTGACAGAAAGGCAGTTATTGACCCGTGATCAGAACCATTGGGCCATCTCCGGGTCCCTCGACTCTATCCGTAAACAAAGCCCTGATAGCCTTAGAGGCATTGTCGAACTACAACTGCAGCAGACCACGGGCGAGGAACGTTCTTTGCTCGAAACCGCCAGCGTCCTGGGCACTGCATTTTCCGCCCGGGTATTAGCCGGAATGTTAAGTCTGGACCCGGCCGAAGTGGAACATACCTGTGATCAATTGACCAGGCGAAGGCAGTTCCTACTGCCGGCTGGCATCGTGGAGTGCGCCGACAACAATCTGAGCCAGGGTTATGAGTTTATCCACAATATCTTCCGGCGGACGCTGTACGACAGTCTCTCGCCAGCCACGCTACAGCAGCTACACCTGCGTGCTGGAGAAGCTCTGGAGGTGGCACACAGGGGTAAGGCAGATGTGGTTGCGGTGGAGCTCGCACTGCATTTCGAAATAGGCCGTGATCCCAGGCGCGCCATCATATACCTGCAAGTGGCGGCCAGGCACGTCCAACAGCGCGGTGCACCCAGTGAAGCCGCTATGTATCTCGAGCGAGCGCTGGCGCAGGTCGCCTCGCAACCACCTACGACCGAAAACAAGGAATGTGAACGAGACATTCGCCTGAACCTGATGCGCTGGATGTTTTTTACCTGGACAGGCCTCACGGCCGCGAAGCGCGGAGCCAATCTGCAGCGGGCACTGATACTGTGTGATGAGCTCCAGGATAACTACAACAAAACACCCCTGCTGTCGCTCAAGTTCGGATCTCAAACCCTGACGGGAGATATCAACAATGCGAAGCAAACCCGGCGCCAATACTGGGCTGCGGCCGAGAATGTGGACAATCCCGTGTTATTGTCACTTGAACCGCTCTGTTCGGGAATCTGCGACCTGATTTCGGGGAAACTGCATAGCGCAGAGAAGCACTTCACGCGCAGTGTCGAGATGCTCAGGGACGAGGATTTAAGAGAACCTACTAAAATATTCGGTTACGACCCTGCGGTAGCATCGCTGGGGTTCTCCTCGATTACGGTCTGGCTACTGGGCTTTCCCGATGAAGCCCGGCACCGTGCCCAGCTCGCCGTGACCCGATCAGAAGCAATAGGTATTCCTCTTGGGCTGGTGAACGCGCTGGATATGGCCTTGTCTGTGGAACATTTTCGCAATGATCTGGAGTCAGGCCGGCTACTGTTGAATGCACTCGATGAGTGTATGGCGCGATATGACGTGGAATACACCTACTCTCGACCGCTGGCTGCCCGCAACTGGATCTTGCTTAGAGGCGGAGATGCAAGCGCTGCCATGACTGGTATGCGACGGGACATCAACAAAGTTCGCATGACAGGACATGGTATTTTTCATGGCTTGATGTACAACACGCTCGAACAGGCCTGCATCGCCGCAGGTGCGGTGCCGGAAGGCATGGAGGCAATCGAGCAGGCAATGCAGATCGCACACGGTGGTGAGCGGGTGCTGGAGGCCGAATCCTGGAGGCTGAAGGGAGAACTGCTGCGGACCGAAGGAAACAATGAACAGGCAGAACAAAGCTTTCGAACCGCTTTGACAGTTGCGGGTGAGCAATCTGCCCTCTCCCTGGAACTGCGTGCTGCAAACAGCCTCGGCAGACTTAATCGGGATACAGGTTGTGCTCCGGATGCCGCTGAACGTCTGGCGAAAACTCTCGAACGATTTACCGAAGGATATGATGCTCTCGACTTACGCGAAGCCGGGTTGATTCTGAAAGATCTGGCGTAAAAAAGCTGCTTACCAGTTAGCCGTCAAGGCCAAAAACGGCCCGTGGTAGCTGAGTTCGGCGCCACCGTGCCAATCACTGCTGTCGATCTCTGCATTCAGCGCAAATACCTGGTAATTGAGGCTGATTCCCATGTTTCTGAAAGCCTGGAAATTGACACCCACAGAGCTGTTCCAGATGCCACCGGAATAGTCTCCAACACTGACGTCCAGCCAGTCTAGACGCGCCTCCAGAAGCCAGCGCTTCGACGCCGAATAATAAAACCAGCCCCCAATATTTGGCATCGGCGCACCAGCGCTCACATCGCCTCGTTGAAACCCTGATGGAATATCATTGATCAGGGCCTCGCCTTCGATAAATGCACTCAACTCAAGCCAATGGAAACCGAGCCCAAGGCCAAACTCATGTCGTGGTCCGTTGCTGATTTTGCGTCCTAAAAATGCACGGATGACCGAGTTTTCAACGCCTGCGTTGACGAAACTTCCTTCCTGAAAAACCAGGTTTTCCCACTCGACATCTTCCGTTAAAAGAGCACCGCCTTTTGCATTCACTCGCCAGGCCTGTCCCCAGAGCGACCACTTCTCTCCAAAGTTCCAACGGAATGTGAGAGAGGCGCTGACATCATCGTCATCAACGCCCAGCACCTCATCAAAATCGATTTCTTCCTCCGGGAACGTGCCATCAGCACCCAATTTGAAAGCCTGCTGACGGGCAAAGGCTCCCACCGAAACATGGAATCGATCCTTGAGCCAGGCATGTGTTTCACCGGATTGCTGGGCCAACACCTGCACCGGCGAACCGAGTATGAGGGCAGCGAAAAGCAAAAATATTCCAGCGATAAAACGTGACCGGCGCATTCAAAACACTCCTATTTTATCGTGTAGTGTTGGTCAAGAAATGATCTGAGCTGTTGGGCCCAGTCGTTAAATATCCGCCGCCCTTCTGCCCTGTTCATAACCCGGTTGTTCCATGTAACCGAGCCACCGGTACTGCGTGCCACCTGCCGGTCGGTCGCGCGGCCGATAATCTGGCCACTGACCGAATCAAATAGTTCAATGTAAAGGGTGGCCGTCCCTGCGGAAGCGGTATAGTTTCGCGGGCGTCCGGAAGCCGCCACGTCCGGTGACGTGATATCGAGGTTGATAATAGCGGGCCTCAGTATCAGGACATCGTAGTTAATCTCGTCGACAACTTCGTAACCATCATTCATCTGCAGGTTTTGGGTAAAGACCTGCCTGAAAAATGAAGCGGTATCAGCTCTGATTCTTGCCATATCACGTGCATTGATATTGCGGCCTCTTCTACGGTTCTGATCGCGTTGCCAGTTACTGCGAAATGCGACATGTGGCTCCAGCAGCATCACGCGGGTATAAACACTGAAATCTGTTTCGGGGTTGATATATGCCGTCGCGCCCTGCGCATTCTCGACGGCCATTAACCCGTCGAAAGTGAGTCTTGGAGCCTGTTGTGCAGATGCAAATTGCGCGAATACCGGACACGTTAAAATGAGTATAAGCAGCAAGCGTAGCGTTTGATTTGGAGACTTTATGGCTGGTTTGCCCGATGTCGGCATTTTGGAATTCCTCTTGTTCATTTGTCTGTCATCAAGCAGTTGGTCTTTTAGAAAGTAATCCAATATGGACGACACATCAAGCCTCAATAACGATCTCTTTTCCACACGAGAGGTTCGCGCGTGTCCGGCCGTAGAATGTTGAGTTTGATGGTGTGATTCGCTGTTGTTAAGACGTTTTCAGTACAAATTCAAGGACAATCCATCCGATAGGTATGGTTTTGGAATGTGCCCAAAAGTTCTTTTAATTTTCATAACTCTTTCAAGACTTCCATTCTCTGAATCCCTAATGTGAGAGTCCAATGAAAGACCGCTATTGGCTTGAAGGGGTGGCGGTTGATAACGATGAAGAATGAGGAGCAATTGTAATGCGTTTAACAAGCACCAGCAGGCCAGCACTCAAGATGCAGGCGCCCGCGATAGGAAATGATATGAGAAACCGCGCGATCAAACCTTTTGTCATCACGCTGATGATGGCGATTTCCATTCTCTGCAGCAACATGGCGTTTGCTCAACGTGCGGGTCAATCCATGTCGGTTCAGACTGGTGTTGTCATCGCTGCCCAGGCTGTCAACCTGCAGTCGCAGGCCGGCAGAGGTGCCTTGGTGGGTGGGGTCGTTGGCTATGCCACGACATCCAGTCGGCAAAGTTCCTCACGAAGGGCCAGAAACACTGCTATTGGTGCAGGCACGGGAGCGCTTATATCCAGACGCGCCCAGGGCAATCTTAACGGCATGCAATACACCGTCGAGACCGGTCCCGGCACACGCATTACGGTAGTGACCGACCAGACCCAGGTGCGCGTTGGCGATTGCGTCAATGTCGAACAGGCTGGCAGCGGCACTGCGAATGTGCGACGTGTTTCAGAGGCTTTGTGTGATGCCGTCTTCTCCAATCAAGTGGATGAAGAGATACAAGCTTATATGAACCGGGAGGCTGATATGTGCCTCCAGGCCAAGGACCGTATGATGGATGCGGAGACGGATGAAGCTTTTGAAACCGCCATGCGTCGTGTTCAATTCCTTTGCGATGACTAACTAACTATATAATCGAGGAGATACCCATGTTCCAGACTTCCAGAAAAATTTCTATTTACCTTAAGGCTCTGATATTTACTGTAATTTTACCGCTAAGTGCCTTGGCAGAGGAAACGAACCCGCAGTTCGAGAACCTGGTGCAGGTTGACGATTCCAAGGTGGCTGCCGCGTTCATCGATCCAAAAGCGGATTTCAGCGTGTTTGATAGCGTGATGATCCTGGATACCTTCGTCGCTTTTCGTAGCGGGTGGGAGCGCGATCAACGCCGCGGTACACGTAGCACGCGCATTAGCACAAGGGACATGGATCGCATCAAGGCTCGTGTTTCCGAGCTCTTCAATTCCGTTTTTATCGATGTATTGGAGGAGGGTGATGGTTTGAAAGTCGTCAGCGAACCTGACTACAACGTGTTGTTGGTTCGGGCCGCTATCATCGATCTGGACGTCACAGCTCCGGATAACATGTCCGCAGGTCGCTCCGCAACTTTTACTGCAGATAGCGGCGCAGCAACCCTGTATATCGAGCTTTATGACTCTGTCAGCGGACAGATCATCGGCCGGGCAATTGACCGCCAGGCGGCACGCAACAGCGGTTCGATGATGCGCTGGACCTCTCGCGCGAGCAACACGGCAGATGCTCGCAGGGTATTTCGCAACTGGGCAACCCAATTACGTGGATTCCTCGATTCCCATTATTCTGGCAAATAGATTCTTCAGGAGAATAGACTATGAAATTTAGCATACCGACAAGTTTGACATTACTACTTTTGCTCAGCGCTTGTGCTTCGGGCCCCACGATTGTCGCAAACACCAATCCCGGAACCGATTTCAGGGTATTCCAGACATTTGATTTTATCGAGCCATTGGGTACCGACCGGTCAAACGGCGTTCGCACCCCACTCAGTAATCGCATGATGACGACCATGGAACAAGAATTGAAGCAGCGTGGACTGACGCGATCGGACTCGCCCGATCTTTTGGTGGACTTTTCGGTTTCAGCTGTAGACCGTGTCGATGTTCGTACGTCACCAAATAGCGCCGTCCATCGTTCGCATTGGAATCGGAGCTTCAGTACCTGGCCGACTTATAGCACACACGTACGCCAGTATACTGAGGGCTCTTTGATCATCGATTTGATCGACCCACATCAGAACCGGCTGGTCGCCGAAGGCGCAGCCACTAGCCGTATCAGTAGCACCGATTTCACCAGGGAGCAAGTCGAGGACGTGGTTTCCCAGGTGATGATGAGTATCTGGCCGAACTGAGTCTTTGATAATCCAGAAAATTATCAACGGTGTCATCTTCAGGGTCACGTCACAATCGTGACCCTGAATTGATTTTGTTTCCAAAGGAGTTATTCATGTTGAATAACAGCAAATCTGCACTGGCAAGTAACGGTTTTCTTACATTCACTGCCGCCTGTATGTATATTGTGACTTCAGCCACAGTTGCAGCCCCACAAGAACAGCAGATAGTGGGCCCTAAAGAGCGCGGCAGTGTGTTGAAACCATGAATATGCGGGTTGGTAGGCAAAACCCACTTAACAGACGTGACTTTCTGGTCATGCTGACAGGGGCGTCTTTCACACTCATCACTGCTTGCTCCAGCCTGTCGCGACGGCGACGCTCCGAGTTGGATGAGGCCATAGCTGACCTCGAATCAGCCCTCAAGAACATCCCACCAGGAAACAACGCCGATCTCCTGGCATTTGCAGACTCGATGCGCGATCAGGCCTTGGCTATGCGGAACGCGAACAACGCGTTTGCGGCAGACTTCAACAAAGCTGCCGTTGAGCGAAGCACCGCCGGCGAAGAGTTAAGCGAACTCGCTACCAAACACCAACAAGCGAGGGCAAACTCCCGCAATGCCTTTCTCCAGTTACAGGATGAGCTACACGCCGCTGTGCCTGACGAATACTGGTCAGACATTCTTGATGTACTAAATCGCAGAGCATCTATAATTTCGCCGACAATAGGATCCAGGAGTTAATTATGCCTGTATTAGCCACCCTGTCAGCAATCGCACTTCTGAGAAACAGCAGCCAGCCGCAGCCGTTTTTTGACCCCGACCTACTACGTGAACTTCTGGCAGATGGCCTGAGTGATGCACCGGACGATACGCTGGCCGAATCCATGGCACTTGCCGTAGATCTCAAGTCCGTCGTCGAGCGTTATCGGGTCAGTGTCGATTCAGGGATCGATGCCTATATCAATGCTTCGCAAGGGCCCGGTGCGAACAAAGAGAGCCTGTCCCGAATATTCGCCGTGGTGGATCAGGAACGGAGTAAAGCACTGAATAGGATAGTCCGCATCCGGCAGCGACTCGTCGATGTCCTTGATGAGCAGCAGTGGAAAGCCGTATTCGGCTGACAAAGTATTTTCGACCCGATTTGACCACTAATATATGGTCAACGATGAAAATTGCGAACCTGATCGACAAACGCCGGGCCAGCATGTGGATGTGAAGTCTGCCCTTTGACCGTGAAATGCAGTATTGACCTGTCAATGTTTGTCTGGGTCGTTATATAAAACTGCTAAGATTAACCACTAAACTGCGGGGGTTCGAGTGGCCAGAATTGGAATAAAACTAAAATGGGTAGTGGTGTTTGTTGTACTGCTCGTGATTTTCATGGGTGCCTACAGCTATTTCATAGGCACCCGCACCCTGTTGAGCACTGCGGAGGCATTTGCCTTCAGACGAATGACCGTACCCCAGCTTGCCGAGCAAGGTGTCTTCCAGTTCTTTTATGCGACCAACCGTGATGTGGCTGATAGCGACGGAGCAGTTGAGGACCGGTACGAGTCCACGCGTGGAGGCTCAATCAACTTCGGCTCCTTTGACACCAGAATTGAACACTCACTGGGTCTGGGCATGATCATCGATGCCAGCGACTGGTTCCTGAATGAAGAAATAAAGCTGGATTCGGTCTCCAGTCTCGACCGCGATGCCTTTGTCGGCCAGCTTCGCGCGCAGGTACAGACGTCCCCCGATCAATCGCTGCTCCTGGTGGTGCACGGTTTCCGCGAGGCGTTTCCCTCCGCATTACGCAAGACAGCATTCCTGGCCCATGTGCTCGACATCAATACACCGGTCCTGGTCTTCGACTGGCCTGGTGACCAGGGCGGCTCGCTGAGAGGATACCGGCGCGCCCGTGATGTTGCACAGGCCTCGGGGCAGGAGTTGGCGGAATTACTGAAACTGGTCATACGCGATGTACAGCCCGAACGATTCTGGATGATAGCCAACAGCATGGGTGGACAGGTTGTCGTTGACGCTTTTCATCTACTCGACCGTGACGTTGAATTTTCTGATCATGAAACTGAGATTGAGAACGTCGTGCTGACCGCACCTGATGTCGATCACAATGAATTTAACCAGCAGTTCAGGAACGAAATTACAGGACTCGCAGGCAACGTAACCGTGTACGCCTCGTCCAATGACCGGGCCCTGTTGGTGAGCCGTTTGATTAACCGCGGCCTGAGGTTGGGAGAGAGTACGCTGGACCCCTCGAACCCCGGGCAGATTCAACAGACGGCCAGTTTTGCCGAACTGCTGCAACCCGGGGATGAAAAGCTCACCCTGGTGGATGTGACACCGGTGAACCGAACACGCAACTTCCATAATTTCAGTCTGGAAACACCCGAGTTTTTCGATGATCTCTTCCTGCGATTCACCTCCAAAAGTCTCCCAAACAGCCGGGAGCTTTACTTCCTGGAGACTCCGGGTGGCGTGCAGTACTTTGTGTTGACTCGGGGGAGGTAGGACTTGGCGATCTTGCGGACAAAACTGTTGACCATACTGAGCGGCTCAGGTGTCGCGCTGCTAATTCTCGTTGCGCTGATCTGTCTGAAGGGATGTTCCGGAAGTCCCTCCCTCCAGGATTGGCATACGGAGAAACTGAACGAGGAATTCACTGCCGAACGCTCGGACAAGGACATCCATGACTTCAAAGACTATCTCCTGCTTGAAGACAGACTGTTCCGACAGCTCGACAAAAAAATCTATGCGAATACCGAATCCGGCACTGAACAACAATTGAATCGATACAGTTCCGGCAGCCTGGCTGACCCCCGTGGAAGGGAGATTAACTGGAACCGGAGTTTTGAACTGGCGGGTAATGGCAGAGGAGCCGTTTTACTCCTTCATGGCATGTCCGACTCACCTTACAGTCTCAGGGCCATCGGTCTCGCTCTCAATCGTCAGGGTTTTCATGTTATCGGCTTGCGATTGCCTGGACACGGGACTGCACCTTCCGGTTTGAGATATTCATCCTGGCAGGACATGGCGGCCGCGGTTGAACTGGCAATCAATCATATGAACGCTGCCCAAACCGGAAATACTGAAGAGATTCACATCATTGGCTATTCGACCGGCGCATCACTGGCGCTGGATTTCACACTGAAGGCCCTGTCTGGTGTCACGCAACCGGTACCGGCAAGCCTGGTTCTGATTTCACCGGCCATCCGAATTCATGGTGCCGCGGGTCTTGCCGGACTCAAGAACGGTCTATCAGTCCTGCCCGGCATGGGTTCAATGGCCTGGTTGAGTGTTATGGATGAGTTTGACCCATACAAGTACAACTCGTTTGCAACCAATGCAGGATCGCAGGTACATGCAATCACCACGGACGTCGACCGGCGTTTGCATGCAAGCTCAGGCCAACCGGTAAACGCCGGTCGCTTTCCACCCATCCTGGTTTTCAAATCGACCGTGGATTCGACCGTCACAACCGATGCCGTGGTCGATAACCTACTCAACCGGTTGCCCGCTGCCCATAATGAACTGGTTCTCTTTGATATCAACCGGCAGTCTGCGATCAAGTCGACCCTCATGGTTTCCGATCCGGCGCCGTTGACTGTCAGGTTGATGGAACAGCGTGGTTTGCCGTTCGCGGTCACTTTTATCACCAATGAGAGCCCGGAGAGTATGGCAGTGGTCGCAAGGCACAAGCCGATGGGTGCGATAGAGATTTCCACCGTCGAAGCGCTGGGAAGCACATGGCCAAGGGGTGTGATTTCACTCTCGCACGTGGCCCTGCCATTCCCGCCTGACGATCCTCTCTATGGACATTTTGCGCCGTTGGACGATGGGTTCATTTTCCTTGGCGACCTGGCGATCAAGGGCGAGCACGGGCTGTTGAATATTCCAGCGGATTGGCTATTGCGTATGCGTTACAACCCGTTTTACAGCTACCTGGAGAATCGGATGATTGACTGGGTGGATGACAAAGGTGGCCAGGCAGACTAATTTTGCCCGAAGAACCCCCGCGTGTGAAAAATATCGGTACTAAATGCATAACCGTCAAACCTTAAACTACGTTTCAATACGAAATCGAACATAATCGGATTGTAGTTACGTATTTGCGACAGCACGCCGATCTGCTCATCACGGATGAATCCATATTGAGCCAGTTGTTTCAATGAAAAAAGCGGCAGGATGCCGGGGAGGGGATAGTCGGAGCCATTCAGCAAACGCGGGTGCCATGCCTCCCGCCTGAGCAACGCTTCCAACACGTTTCCAAAGCGATTGACCTGTGTGACCGCCGATATTTCGCCAAACAGCAAACCGTCATAACGGGGCTCGTCCATCATCCGGGCAAACAGTTCGAAACTGGGCAGCTTTGGCCCGTCCGGTCCGATATCCAGATCTGGTCCCTCTCCAAGTGACGCACAATGGGCCACCATAACCCGTACACCATGCTCCAGGGGCCTTCTGAGGCGCAGTGGGTTGCCGAAATCCTGGGTGTTGCCACCATGAACAGCCAACTCGGCCCCCGCATGAACCAGTAGTGGAATATCCAACTCGGCGGCGACTTCATAGAATGGGTCACATAAGGGCGAAGCCGGGTCCATGCCCTGTGCGGGAGGCAGCCACTTGATCGCGCGGGCGCCGTTTGCGGAGGCCCTTCTCAATGCCATTGCCGCGTCGGGGCGATAGGGATGAATGGAGGCTATCCACTCAAAGCGGTCCGGGTTTTCCCTCGCGAGCGTCATCGCATAGTCGTTTGGTGTGTGGAAGGCACTTTCCTGTTCCTGACGACCACCTGATTCGTCATGGAAATAGTCAAATGCAAGCAACATCACTTTCACACCGGCCGGTAGCTGATTGACAAGCGAGTTCAGTCTGGTGATATATTGCAAGTCAGACTGGTCATTGTCTGTTACGCAACTGGCATTCAGGTAGAAAGCCCGTTGCAGCCACTGGATGGGGTGTTTCAGACTTTGCATCTGCGGGTTAACCCACAGTCCCGAGCCGCTATCACCGGTGCCGATCAAATGGGTATGACAATCCCAGAATTGTGTAGCGTCGATCCCGTCCCAGGCCGAAAGCACCAGCTCATGCTCGAGCAGGTTTCGGGGTATTGGCTCGACAGGGCAGGGGTTCTTGAAACCCGCCTCAGGCCAGTATCGATAGGCTGCGCCGGCGACACCCAGGCCGGCGAGCCCGAGTATCAGCTTCCGTCGATTCAAACCGCGAACCGGGCCTTTCACGTCTGTCAGGAGAAAACCAGTACACGAATCGGTAAAAGAAGTGCCTGGGCACGAATGACGATCCCATTGGCAATACCCATTCCATCAACAAGGCTGGCTACGAAGGCATTGAAACCCGTGATTTCGCCGGCCTCGATTTGCGCGGCGCGGCTTGTATAGGCCACACCTACGCAGGCGCTTCCGGGTGGAACAGCATCAGCATGACCGGCAAAGATAGGTTCCATAACAACCATGATCGTACCGGGTCGCAGGCGGTCCTGAAGATCGATCAGTTGATCGGAAGGCCTGAGCTGTCCGGACGAGATAGCGCCCTGTATCTCGGTTATCACCATCGGAATAACGGTCAGTGGTTTGGACGCACAGGTGATTTCTGTAACCATACCTACCTTCAGTACCTGGGCCGAAATCTGTCGGAAACCAGCCTGGATGCGACCGACACCCGAGCCCGCTGGCACGAGGACACCTGCGGGCCTGAGAATCGGATTGACGATGTCCCCGGGTTTCAATTTAAATTGTTTAACACTGCCGTCGGTTCCTGCATAGACGGTTGCTTTGCGGATCTCGATTTCCGCCTGGGCAAGTGTTGCCATGGCGCTGGCACGTTGTGCCGGCAGCAATGATTCCAAGCGTTCCTTGACAACATCCCGCTGGGCAATTGCGGCGTTCAGTGCACCTTCGCGACTGGATACCAGCGACCTCAAGGACTCGATCTCCTGTTCACTGACCAGGCTGCTATTTCTCTGGCGCATCTGTTCGCGCCGCTCAAAATCATCCTGGGCCTGCTCGAGGCTTCCCGTTGCTGCCTGAATGTTTCCGGCTGCAACTCGCAATTCGGATTGCCCGACGATCAGGGCAGCATCAATTTCCGCGATACGACGGGCTGCGGTCTCAGCGGCCGCCTGTTGCCGGGTTGTATCCAGCCGGAAGATCGGATCACCCGCCCTTACGTTCTGGTTATTCGATACATATACTTCCTCCACACGTCCGGGCATGTCTGACAGGATGGTCACGGTACGGAACAGCGACGTTACGTTTGAGGTGGTCGGGTGGTAGTAAAAAATCACCGATAGGAGCGTTATTGCCAGCACCGCGCAAGAAGTTATTCCCCAACGAAGTTCGTACCAGACTGAATAAAGCGTAATCTCGTGGCCAATACGTTTACCCTGTTTGTGACGGCGGTAAAGGTAGTCCGGAAGGATGGTGATCAGTGCGCTGAAAATGAGTTCAAGCATTGTCTTCCCCTTGCAACGCAACTTCGTCAACGTCAGGTTCAGGCGCCTCTTCTTCGACAGTGACGCTGACCACAGGTGTCTCCGGTACCGGGTTCCGATTGTCGATGGAAATCTTCTTTAATGATCGCGACATGCTCCTGAATGGAGTGATCAGGTCGGGAATACGTATGGCCGCCAATAGCAGGGCGGCAACCCAGTAGGCATTATTCATCGTGAACAGGGAAACCAGGCCAAGAATTCCGACCAGTTGCATCTGTGCCTTGCTGGTCCCTTCGACCAGGCGGTCCGGAATGGCCTGGATGGTGAAGTACATGGCACCAAAACCAAGAACGACAAGGATAAGAAAAATGGTCACGGCCACGAAAAGCACGTCAGATTCGCCTGGTGCGGTTATAAAAAACGGAAGAAGGTCCTGGTTTACTTTATCCATCGTCGTGTTTTCGAGCCTTGTGAGCCTGCAGTATAGTCAAAAGCCAGGAGTTGATAAAACCCGTATCCTGAAAAAAGTGCCCCGTTTCATAAAAAACCGGGATGAGCGCAGAAGTACCCGGTGATATCGACAAAATGACACCCGAATGGGCCCCGTTCCCCCCCCCTGTTACCTGTGCCGATTCTATTCCTCCCTCACTGAATCATGCATTTCATCCTGTCGTGACGACATACTCCTTACTCGCGCCAAGGCCGAGGAAATCAGGCCGGTAGGGATCGCGATAACTCCCAGGGCGACGACAAGCACGAAAAACGTGAATACCCTACCGCCCATTGTTATTGGTACAACATCACCATAGCCGACTGTCGTGATCGTTATCATAGCCCACCACAGACTGTGCACGATCGACTGAAACGCCTCAGGCTGTACCGGGTGCTCGAAGTAATAAATGCCCACTGCAGCGAGGTAAACCAGGATCGAAGCAACGAAACCGAAGATGATCAGTTCCTCCTTCACCATCGAGAGGGCACTCCTGAATCGCTGAATGGCTGAACTGTATTTGAACAACTTCAGGACCCGAGCCAGGCGGAGTATTCTGAACAGTCTCAAGGCAACCAGGTCAAGTCCCGAGAAAATATAGAACGGTATGATTGCGATCAGGTCGACCAGGCCATAAAAACTGAAGATGAAGCGTATCTTTTTCGGGGCCATTATCAAGCGCAGAATATATTCCACGGTAAATATGACAATTGTGACTGCTTCAAGGAAATACAGCTTCGCCCTTGTTTCGGACGACAGACCGGGCAATGTGGTCAGGGTGTAAGCGATCAGTGAAACCACGACCAGTACCTGGATGGTCACAGCAAAGACCTTGCCCGGTCTATAGTCAGGGTCATCCAATATTCTTCTGAGATTTTCTTTGTTAATCATCATTCAACCCACACGATCCACGTTTTGATTCGCTTAGGTTTACGGGCACAAAGTCAGGTTCGGGTTAGCCCCCAACACGCAGGACGTGAAAACTCACCGTCTCCGTTTTGATCAGGTCATTACCATCTTTGTCCACGACTGTTGCAGTAATGGTATGCAGACCGCGTGACATGTTTTCTAATTCCATCGTTAGATCGCTGCTGGTCTTGCTCGACTTTCCATCTTCACCGTCTACATTTAAGACAATCATGTGACCGGACTGGAGCGCGGGCTGAATCGACATGTGTATCGTGACGTTCCCATCGTTGGCTCTAACACCCTGATCGTTTGTCGGGTTGGTGATGGAGAATCCGGTATAGCTACCCGCAGACGCTGTAGCACAGACAAACACAAGTAAAAATGCAAATAATCTTTTCATAAACCAAGGCTAGCGCAGTTGCAGGCAACCTACAAGGAAGCAATCGGTCGGGTACCAGAAACACTGGGTAACACATTACATGTTTCTGCTAGTGTATCAATAGCGGCAATTACCGCATTACAGCACCAATCGTGCTTTTAACCTCATTAACCCGTATTTTGTATTCCACGGGCGATACCATTTACGGTGACGAATAAAGCCTCGAGCAGGTTCTCATCCTGGCGCTCTACTGCACGCCAACG
>Ga0209013_10001313_pt1 | contig 22902 bp, 22 predicted proteins | sample Cruoilmetagenom2_FD_187291 | JGI IMG/M metagenome (GOLD analysis project Ga0209013, IMG submission 187291) | Oil polluted marine microbial communities from Coal Oil Point, Santa Barbara, California, USA - Sample 2 (SPAdes) (version 2) | ecosystem: Environmental > Aquatic > Marine > Oil seeps ... | reverse complement strand
AATGCACAGGCAATACCTGATTTTATTCGTGATGCAAAAGCAAAAGGTTATACCTTTGCTTCCTTAGAATCTCTTTACGATAAATCCATCGATTACCCGTTGTCTTTCCATTAAACGCTCTGTCCTATATACTATAAAGACAAGTAGTAAAGGACGTGAAAATATTTTGTCACAACAACCAATTATTGAAGTCGGTCAAAAATTTCCTTTGACGATAAAGCGACTCGGAATTAATGGAGAAGGCATTGGTTATTACAAACGCAATGTAGTCTTCGTCAAAGGAGCACTTCCAGGTGAAGAAGTGACTGCTCAAGTACAAGTTGTAAAACGGAATTTTGCAGAGGCAAACATCCTTCAAATACGTAAAGCTTCCCCACACCGACAAGCAGCACCTTGCGCTGTGTATGAAACATGCGGTGGATGCCAATTGCAACATATGACATATGAGCAACAACTCATTGAAAAGCGTGATTTAATCGTGCAATCATTAGAGCGTTATGTGAAAGATTTAGCACCCCAGATTGAAGTACGCCCAACAATCGGCATGGATAATCCATGGCATTACCGAAACAAAAGCCAGTTCCAAGTACGTAAAGAAGGCAATAAAGTGCATGCAGGTCTATTTTCAGAAGGCACACATCAATTATTGAATATAGATGACTGTCGTGTACAACATCCAAACACAACTCGAATTACAAATGAAGTAAAACGTATATTGGAAAAGCTTAAAATACCAATATATGATGAAGGAACTCGCAATGGCTTAGTGAAGACAATCGTTGTACGGACAGGAATTCAAACTGGTGAAATCCAGTTGGTACTCGTTACAACGCTTGCCGAAATGCCGAAACGTCAGCTACTTATTGATAAATTAGCTGCTATTGATCCAGCCGTAGTATCGATTGTCCAAAATGTAAATCCAAAGCAAACCTCCCTAATCTTCGGAGATCGCACAATTGTGTTGCATGGCAAGAAAACGTTGCATGAAGAATTAGGTGAACTGTCATTTGATTTATCTGCACGTGCCTTCTTCCAATTAAACCCTGCTCAAACCGTCCGATTATACAATGAAATCAAGTCGGCGGCTGCATTAACTGGCCAAGAATCAGTTGTGGATGCTTATTGTGGTGTTGGTACTATCGGTCTTTGGTTGGCAGATCAAGCAAAAGAAATTCGTGGAATGGACATTAATTCTGATAGCATTTTCGATGCAAAGAAAAATGCCGAAAAACACGGCTTCACACATGCAACTTATGAAACGGGAACTGCCGAGGAATGGCTTGCAACATGGAGCCGGGAAGGCTTTACACCTGATGTGTTAACTGTCGATCCCCCACGTACTGGTTTAGCGGATAGTTTATTACAAACGATATTAAATGTGCGACCTAAGCGATTTGTATATACATCTTGTAACCCGTCCACTCTTGGAAAAGACCTTGAAGAACTATCTAAAGTGTATGACATAGAGTATATCCAACCGGTGGACATGTTCCCTCAAACTGCACAAATCGAAAGTGTAACTTTGTTAGTACGCAAATAAAAAGCATTCCGGAACGGTACTTCGTTCCGGAATGCTTTTTTGAATTAAAAATGACTATATCTTTTTGCTGTGACTTGGTCAACTCACCTTTCAAGCATGTTCTTCGGGGATTCCTATTTTTGATTAATGGAATGATTATTTTTATTCATTGTAGGGAATAACGACAATAAGGCTGAACTAGGTTCGTTAAATTGGAGGAATCGCTATGAAATGGAAAGGCCGAAGACAAAGTGCTAATGTAGAAGATCGTCGAGGTCGAGGCCGCGGCGGTATAGGTGGAATAGGTATTGCTGGAGGTGGGATTGGATTAGTTGTTGTTATCATCATTACTTTAATGAGTGGTGGAAATGCCGGAGATATTTTGAACAACATTCAAGGAACCAATACTAATCAAGCTGTTCCCTATGAGGAAACCGAACAGGATAGGGAACTTGCTGATTTCGTTTCCGTTGTACTGGCAGACACCGAGGTTGTATGGACTGAGCTTTTCACACAACAAGGGGACGATTATCAAGAACCTAAGATGGTTTTATATACCGATCAAGTCCAGTCTGCTTGCGGGACAGCCGGTTCTTCAGTGGGTCCCTTTTATTGTCCTGGTGACTATAAACTCTACATTGATCTAAGCTTCTATGATGAATTACAGCAAAATTTCAATGCACCTGGTGACTTTGCGATGGCTTATGTTGTTGCTCATGAAGTCGGTCACCACGTACAAACGCTGCTAGGAACGAACCAAAAGGTGAATGAACTGAGAGAAAAGTTGAGTGAAGAAGAGTTCAATCAATACTTAATCCGTCTCGAATTGCAGGCCGACTATTTTGCTGGGGTTTTTGCCCATTACGCTGAAGGTCAAGGATACCTGGAAGCAGGTGACATTGAAGAAGCCATCAATGCAGCAAGTGCGGTTGGTGACGATAATATTCAGAAGAAAGCTCAAGGATATGTGGTACCGGAAAGTTTTACACACGGAACATCCGAACAACGTATGCGTTGGTTTAACAAAGGCTTTAAGAAAGGTACGATAGAAGGTGGGGATACATTTAAAGCAAAAGATTTATAATGGCTGAAATTAATAATACAGCAGGTTCAATTTATTTCACATCAATTGAACCTGTTTTTTTTTCGGGTTTAACAAACTAAGGAAACTTAATGTAAGCAAGAACAAAGACACCAACCATAAGAAACTAAAGCCATCGACAAATTCTAAAAAGAGACCGCCCATAAAAGGACCCGTTAAACTTCCGAAACTGAAGAAAATCCCACATAATAAATTTCCGGTCGGCAATAACGCCTTTGGTGTCAAATCGGTCATATAGGAAATCCCAAGAGAAAATGTCGAGCCGATAAATAAGCCAGCAAGCAAAAATGCCCCAACTAGTGTCCATACATTGTCTTCAAGTAGTGCAGCACCTCCAAATGAAAAGGCACCCCCAAACAATGCCAAGAGTATCACTTTTTTTCGTCCAATTCGATCACTTAAAACACCTAATGGTAACTGTGATATTATGCCACCTGTCGAAAACGCCGCTAATATGACTGAAACTATTGAAACGTCAACTTCATTTCGTAGAGCGTAAACTGGAAAAATAGCATGTAAACTGGATTCCAAAAAGCCGTAACTAAATGGAGGAACAAACGCTACCCATGAAAAGCCAAGCGTAGCACCGAAACGCGCCCAAGTCCCTCGCATCGTCGATGTTTCATGCAAATGTCCCGGAAAGTCATTATCCAGCAAAAATACAAGTGACCAGGCAGATAAACACAACACTCCCGATACGATAAATGGAAGACCCTCAAAAACAGTCACGAGCGGAACAAATAATGGACCTACTGCAAATCCGACACCAAAAGAAAGCCCATAGAGAGCGATATTCCTCCCTAAACGTTCTTTTGGTGAGAAACTTGTTATCCACGTTTGCGTTGAAAAATGAAGAGCATGGTCACCAATTCCGATAAGTAACCGTAAAATAAACCAAAACACTACACTCTTCCACAACGGGAATAAAAGTAATGATAAAAACACTAAAAGACCACCAATGATTATGATCGGTTTATAGCCAAATTTACGAAGTGGTTGCTCCATAAATGGTGAAATTAAGATCGTACCTATGTATAGACCTGTTGCATTCAATCCATTTAAAGCAGATGATAAGCCATCTTGCTCGAAAATAATGGAAATCAGTGGTAGCAACATCCCCTGGGAAAATCCTGAAATGGAGACAATGATGACGAGTATCCAAAAACGTTTTCTTTCATTAAAATTACCATGCTTCATGTGGTGCCTCCCGTAGCGTAAAAACGTGATGATGAGTGTCTTAATTTTCGCTCGGTACAATTTTAGCATAGTAGAACGTTTTTTTGCGCACTGCCTTATGTCAACTAAGACTTTCTCCAGGAATGGAATGCAATTTTTTTACACAATTAAAGGCTCAGACTAAAATCTGCGAACAGATGATTAGCTGAGCCTTCTAAATGCTACTTGTATCCAATTGAGTATCCATATATCGATTCACGGCTGTCTTGCCGGTGAAATGTTCGAACCCCCTCCTTCTAAACAACTGATTGGTTTCGACCTTTCACTACAGCCTCCCCTCTCTTGTTGAATTAACTTTACTTTATCATATATTTTAATTCTTGTAAACATTCAGAATAGAAACAATATTATAATATTCAGTTTGTTTTGCTTGGAGTTGAAAATAAGCCTGAAATACGCTACGATGTAGGGGTAAAGCGAGGTGTCTCACATGGGCAAATCCATTTCAAACAAAGACCAACAAGTCACTTACTTAAAAGAACGTCTTCATATTTTCTTAGAAGTATTAGAATCCATTGAACCAGAAACGACTGAACTTGAAGATATCGATCGCCTAATTGCCATGATGGATGATTTAGAAGAAAAAATGGACCAATTTAAAACTCGTCCTGAATGAACATAAAGAGAGTGCCTTTAGGTGCTCTCTTTTTCGTTGAAATCCATTCCTTTTTTTCAAGTAACGAAAAGAGTATAATGGAGAATAGAAATAAATAAGCACTTTATGAGAGGGGCTCCATGAGCATGTATTTAGAAACATTAGAAAAAAGCATATATGACTTAATCACCGAAACGTCAACGAACTTACCGAAAGACGTACGTCGTGCTGTTCGTAAAGCTAAAGCGGCAGAAAATGCTGGAACCCGTGCTGCGATGAGTTTAGACACAATCACAAATAACATCCAAATGGCTGACGAAAATGTTTCACCTATTTGTCAGGATACGGGGCTACCGACATTTAAAATTAAAACACCAATTGGCGTAAACCAATTGGAAATTAAAGCAGCCATTACACGCGCAATGGTCACAGCTACAAAAAATGCAAAATTACGCCCTAACGCAGTGGATTCACTGACTGGTGAAAACAGTGGTGACAACTTAGGTGTCGGTCTTCCTGTCGTGAAGTTTGAACAATGGGAAAAAGATTACATAGATATGAAGCTTATCCTAAAAGGCGGCGGTTGTGAAAACAAAAACATTCAGTACAGCCTCCCTGCTGACCTTGAAGGAATCGGCAAAGCTGGACGTAACCTGGATGGCATTCGCAAATGTATTCTGCACTCCGTTTATCAAGCACAAGGACAAGGATGCTCTGCAGGATTCATTGGCGTAGGTATTGGCGGCGATCGTTCTTCAGGATATGATTTAGCAAAAGAGCAATTATTCCGCTCAGTTGACGATGTAAACCCACATGCTCAACTTGCAGAATTAGAAGACTACATCGTTGAAAAAGCAAACACATTAGGAATTGGTACAATGGGCTTCGGCGGTGAAGCTACTTTACTAGGTTGTAAGATTGGTGTAATGCACCGAATCCCAGCAAGTTTCTTTGTGTCTGTTGCATATAACTGTTGGGCTTACCGTCGTTTAGGGATCAACATTAACCCTGCAACTGGTGAAATCAACGAATGGCAATATCAAGATGGTGAAAAGGTTGAGTTTAAAGACGAAGGTGCTGACGAATCTGCTGAGGATGCAGCATCCCGTATTGTTGAACTTCGTGCCCCAATTAGTGAGGAAGAAATTCGTCAATTAAAAGTCGGCGATGTCGTTAAAATTAGTGGGATGATGTACACAGGCCGTGATGCGATTCATAGTTACTTATCCGATCATGACGCACCACTTGATTTAAATGGTCAAATCATTTATCACTGCGGCCCTGTAGTCGCTAAAGATGAAGATGGTAATTGGCAAATAAAAGCGGCTGGTCCAACCACTTCCATCCGTGAAGAGCCTTATCAAGGAGATATTATGAAAAAATTTGGTATTCGTGCCGTAATGGGTAAAGGCGGTATGGGACCTAAAACACTTGCCGCGCTTCATGAACATGGTGGTGTCTACTTAAACGCTATCGGTGGAGCTGCTCAATACTATGCAGATTGTATTAAAGGCGTTGAAGGCGTTGATTTGATGCAGTTTGGTATTCCTGAAGCAATGTGGCACTTACGTGTAGAAGACTTCACAGCAGTCGTGACGATGGACTCACACGGCAATAGTCTACACGCAGACGTAGACAAATCTTCACTTGAAAAACTCTCGCAATATAGCGAACGTGTATATAAATAATATTCTTCAAAAAAAGCAGGAGCGTCTAGATGACAGCCCCTGCTTTTTTCATGGCTAATTTTTCTTTCCGTTGTTGCATAACTGCATTGATTTGACCACCGACCATTAATATAATCCCAGAGAAATACAGCCACATCATTAAAACAATAATTCCACCAATACTACCATAGGTGGCGGAATAGTTGGCAAAACTACTAACATATAACGAGAATCCAAATGAAACCAGTATCCACCCAAGCGTGGCAAAAAGTGCTCCAGGAATCACGCTCTTCAAATACAATTTCCGGTTTGGCGCAATCCAATATAATAACATGAATACACCGAATATCATGAGCGGCGGTATGGTCCATCGAATACTGTCCCATACTTGTTTAAATCCTTCTTCATATCCCAAGTAGGAAAACAGAATGGTTCCAATTTGTTTCCCGAAAATAGGCAATAACAAGGCGACGACTAATAAAACAATCATCAGTAGTGTGAAAAGGACTGAAATTCCCCGGGCAACGAAGAATGGGCGTGTTTCTTCTATATCATACGAACGATTCAACGATTTGATTAACGCATTCATCCCGTTTGAAGCGGACCAAATCGTTGCCAAAATCCCCACCGACAACAACCCACCATTCCGGGAGGAAAGCACTTCATCCAATGTACCTTCAATTAACAAGTACACTTCTTCCGGTGCATATGTAAGTAAAAACTCAAATAATTTCTCTTCAGGTAAATTCAAATAAGGTAAAAGGGTCACCATAAAAATAAGTAATGGAAAAAGGGACAATAAGAAAAAGAATGCCAATTGGGCACCCAGAGCCGTAACGTCCACATATTGGATACGTGCCAACAATTCTTTAAAGAATCCTTTTGATGTTGTCACATCAAAAGGATTATTAGATTCTTTTTTCTTCTTTTTAAATTGCATCAATTTTAACTTACTTAAAAAATTAAATTTTGAATGAGTTTTTTGGCTACCTCTAGGTTGAATAGGTTTTTCTTCGTTTGCCATAAAATCATCCCTTTTCTTAATTCAAATGGTTTTCTGCAAATAATTCCTTCGGTAATTCAGGCATCATGAAGATTTCTTCTTCGTCCTTAACAATTGTTTTATATTCCTCTTTTGACTGGACAAAGGCATCTTTCGTGTCGGTCACTAAAGTTTTCACTTGTGGCGTTAAAGTTTTCAATTCACTAACCTTCCCTGAAAAATATTGTGCGTCTTGAGAAAGCTGGATAAATATACTTTCGAACTTATCCGCTTTATCCTGGAATTTCGCTTTTAAATCATCAGGGTTTTGCGCAAAATGTTTAATATTCGTGGCAGCTGATTTCATCTTGTTCTTCATATCTTTACGTGTTGCCTTATCTAACAAACTAATCCCAGCACCTGCAATTGCTCCAACTACAACACCTTTTACAAATTTACTTTCATTCATAATTAAACCTCCCAAAATTTTTTGATAAGTCAATGTGCTTTAATATACCCAAGTTTTCATTTTTAAAACTAATTAAGATTTTTATTTGACAATCATTCCGGTAAGTGAAATGATTGACCATATCGTCTGAAAGGTAGGAACTTTGAATGAATTTAACACAACCATCTCAAGAGAATGTTGAATATATGATTGAACAAATTAAGGATAAACTACGTATGGTAAATGTTGATGCAATGAGATCTGAGTCTTTTGATGAATCTCAATATGAAGATTTGCATTACTTATATGAAATGGTCATGAAACGTGAATCATTTAGTCCAAGTGAAATGCAGGCGATTGCTTCCGAATTAGGGACTTTGCGCAAATAAAAAGAGCGGCCCAAGATTAAACTGGGTCACTCTTTTTTAATTTTACACGAAGTGAGATACTTAATAACAAAATTCTTTCGTCTCTCTAATATTACAATTGATTTACTCCTTCAAATATTGCTACTATAGGATTAGACTGTATCAAAGGAGACATACACATGACATCATTTAATGAGAAATTAACAAAGTATGCTGAATTGGCAGTAAAAGTAGGTGTAAACATCCAGCCTGGACAAATGTTGTACATTTCCGCTTCAATCGATAATCCTGAATTTGCTCGTCTATTGACAAAAACAGCCTATGAAGCAGGCGCCAAACAAGTATTTGTAGACTGGGTTGACGATGTAATTACGCGCACTCGTTATGAGCTGGCACCAAGTGACTCGTTCGGTGAGTTTCCAGCTTGGAAAGTTCAAGAACGTGAGCAACTGGCTGAACAAGGTGCTGCTTTCATGAGCATTGTTTCTTCAAGTCCGGATTTATTAAAAGGAATCGAGTCTTCAAGAATTGCTACTTTCCAAAAAGCAGCCGGAACGGCTCTAAGCAAGTATCGTCAATATGTCCAGTCAGATAAAATTAGTTGGACAGTCATTGCAGCACCTTCAAGAGCTTGGGCTGCGAAAGTATTCCCTGAACTTCCTGAAGGTGATCAAGTTTCGGCTTTATGGGAAGCAATTTTCAAAGCCGTTCGCGCGGATGTAGAATCCCCAATCGAAGCATGGACGAAACACGATGATACGCTTCACGAGAAAGTGGATTACCTAAACGAAAAGAAATATCATAAACTTCACTATACTGCACCAGGTACGGATTTAACAATCGAACTTCCACAAGGACACTTATGGTGTGGGGCTGGAAGCGTAAATGAAAAAGGCGAGACATTCATGGCAAATATGCCAACTGAAGAAGTATTTACCGTGCCTTTGAAAACAGGTGTGAATGGTGTTGTATCGAGTACTAAACCATTAAGCTATGGTGGTAACATTATTGATGACTTCAAAATCACGTTTAAAAATGGACAAATTATTAAAGTAGAAGCGGCTGAAGGACAAGAAGTATTACAACAATTAGTGGATACAGATGAAGGTGCAAAGTATTTAGGTGAAGTTGCATTAGTTCCACATCATTCCCCTATCTCACAGTCAGGGTTGCTATTCTACAACACATTATTTGATGAAAATGCTTCCAACCATCTTGCAATTGGGAGTGCCTATGCTTTCTGTTTAGAAGGCGGCAAAAAAATGACTCAAGAAGAACTGAAAGAAAATGGCTTGAACCAAAGCATCACCCACGTTGACTTCATGATTGGTTCTGAGCAAATGGATATCGATGGTATTAAAGAAGACGGTTCTAAAGAAGCTATATTCCGAGGTGGAAACTGGGCATTTTAAGCGTCAATTTTACCCATTTAGCGATTTTTTCTACTAAAATCTATTAATTCATGTATACTAATAAGTATTGTTTAAATAGGCTAGTAGAAAGGGGAATTCAAATGATTTTAGGTGTTATAACAGTCGTTGGATTTATCATCATTATGGGTATTGTTGGTATGGCAGTAATGCATTTTATCGGAAAAGCATTACCTACTCATGATTCAGAAGTAATTGATGCAAAACCAGAAAATCAGTTTTAATATAGAAAAGCAATTGTCTTAGGACGATTGCTTTTTTTGTTAACCCATAACATTTCGATTACATTTTCAATTCATACACATCACAGAATCATGACAATCTCCTACTATCTAATTATTTCAAACTTCACTTATCCATCCTTTGTCACAGAAAATCATGCAATAAATGATAACTCCCATTATGTACCACATGGCTTTGACATCAAAATCAACTATACTAATGTAGCAAGCTTCATAAGGAGGAATCTGCATGTTTTCAGGTATTGATTTAGGAATTGATTTAGGTACAGCTAATATACTTGTATATACAAAAAATAAAGGCATCATATTAAATGAACCATCGGTTGTTGCGGTGGATACAAAAACGAGACAAGTAATCGCATTTGGTGAAGAGGCCAAAAGCATGATTGGTAAAACTCCAGGCTCTATCACTGTTATTCGTCCATTAAAAGATGGTGTTATCGCTGACTTTGATGTCACAACCGATATGCTTCGTATGGTAATGAAAAAAATAGGGAAGCAATTAGGCAACTCTTTCCGTAAACCTAACGTGATGGTTTGCACACCTTCTGGAGCAACCTCTGTTGAGCGACGCGCCATTCATGATGCAGTTAAAAACAGTGGTGTAAAAGAAGTGCATTTAATTGAAGAACCTGTAGCGGCAGCCATTGGTGCAGACTTACCTGTAAGTGAACCAATCGCTAGTGTGATTGTCGATATCGGTGGTGGTACCACTGAAGTGGGCATCATTTCATTTGGGGGAGTTGTTTCTTCAAACACAGTGAAAATTGCTGGAGATCGTATGGATGAAGATATTATCCATTTCGTTCGCAAGCAGTTTAATGTATTGATTGGAGAACGCACAGCTGAAAGAATTAAAATGGAAATCGGTTATGCACTGGTACCACATGTTGCTGAAACAATGGAAATTCGTGGGCGTGATGTGGTAACCGGTCTACCAAAAACAATCACAATAAGTTCTGTTGATGTCCAGGAAATATTAAAAGAAGCGTTATTATCGATATTGGAATCGATTCGATCCACCCTAGAAAGCTGTCCTCCTGAACTTTCAGGAGACATTGTGGATCAAGGTGTTGTATTGACAGGTGGAGGCGCTCTTTTGAAAGGAATGCAAGAATGGTTATCTAACGAAATTTCTGTTCCTGTTCATATTGCCCCCCAACCGCTTGAGTCTGTCGCTATAGGAACTGGACGTTCGTTAGTCATGATGGATAAAATACAAAAAATTGCTCGTTAATCACAGTAAATGGGCAATATGATAGGGGCTATCCCAAAAGTCATCGTAAAATGACATTTGAGGATAGCCCTCTTCTTAAAATGGTTAAATTAAACAACACTGTCATTCTTATTATTCAAAAATCAACAGTAAGATATAACATAGATGTTTTCCACTTTCCCCCAATAATTCGATATTGTTGGACTGAATGTATGGTTAACTTTTAACAGATAAGTAGTCATAAATTCTTAGTTTTGCCTGACTGGGACATTATAGTAGCCATCTCTTACCATTTTAATCTACAATAAGAGAAAAAGTATTCGAGCTTGAGGGGGAACAACCGATGTCACTATTAAATGAAATTTTAGCCTATAACAAAGCATTTGTATCTGAAAAGCAATACGAACCTTTCATTACTACAAAATTTCCTGATAAAAAAATTGTGATACTGACTTGTATGGATGCTCGACTCTTCGAACTTTTACCGAAAGCAATGAATTTTAAAAATGGTGATGTAAAAATGGTAAAAAGCGCAGGCGCAGTAATAAACCACCCTTTTGGTGGAATTATGCGAAGTCTGCTAGTTGCTGTTTACGAACTCCAGGCAGATGAAATCTATATAATTGGTCATTATGACTGTGGAATGAGCGCGATAAAGCCTGAGGAAATGTTACAAAAAATGATAGACCGAGGCATTTCTCAAGATACCATTAACATGTTAAACTATTCTGGGATTGAATTAAACGAATGGTTACGTGGCTTTGAAGATGTACATGAAACGGTTCGGCATAGTGTAGATATGGTAAGAAATCATCCATTGATGATAAAAGATTTTCCTGTACATGGATTGGTAATTGACCCATCTACAGGCAGACTGGATATCGTAAAAGAGCAATAAGCTAAAAGTCATGTTAAAGTTATATTTTCCTGCTTATTTCCCGGGAAATCGACAAATATAAAAAAGCTGGTTTCTCAAATGAGAAACCAGCTTTTTAACACTTTACGCCATTTCCGCCAAGCGGCCTTGCCTTTTCAATAATCATTTTCCAAAAGTGCGTACAAATAATGATCTTCCCATTCGCCATTAATAAATAACAATTGTCGAAGTAACCCTTCGCGTTGCAATTTGGCTTTCTCAAGCACTCGAATTGATCCTATATTACGCGGGGAAACATACGCCTCGATTCGATGAAGACCGACAACTTCCATCCCGTGCTTCACAACCAATTGAACGGCTTCTGTCGCTATTCCGAATCCTACATATCTTTCATCAATCGAATAGCCGATAAATGCACTGGAAAAAGGCAATCTTTTGATACTATACATGGAGATATGCCCAATAAGTGTATTTGTCGTTTTATCATAAATACCATAACTAAATTCACGTTGATTTTTCATGTGATGAAGTGATTCCAATATTTTCTCGCGTTGCACCGGGACAGTAAAATAAGAATCTTGATTTCTCGGCTCAAAAACCGACCAATAATGACGGTTTCTATAGACGAGATTAGTTAAATCCGATGCATCGTCTTCTCTTAATGTGCGTAAAAAACACCTTTGGCCTTCAAGTAAAATCATTCCATTCACCCTTTTGAAGAAGTCAGCTCAAGAAACTCTTCTACATCTTTAACACAAAGTGCAATGCCCTTTTCCCAAAATGCATGTTGTGTAATGTCTTCACCTAAATGTTTCATGGCTAAATTCTCTACTGACATAATGGCAGTGTCTCGTAGTAAGGAAATATACTTCTCTTCAAAACTGTTTCCTTCTTCAATCGCTTTTGCATAGATACTTAAACTGAATAAATAACCGAATGTGTATGGGAAGTTATAGAATGGCACTTCTGTAATATAAAAGTGCAGTTTAGATGCCCAGAAATGGGGATGGACATCCCCTAATCCGTCTCCGAAAGCTTCACGTTGTGCTTCTTCCATTAACGAATTTAAACGAGTTGCTGGCACGATGCCTTTCTTACGCTCCTCGTAAAAACGTGTTTCGAATAAGAAACGAGCATGAATATTCATAAAGAATGCCACACTTCGTTGAATTTTATCTTCAAGTAGCGCTAATTTTTCATCTGCAGTTTTTGCTTCTTTAACTGCAGCATCAGCAACGATCATTTCAGCAAAAGTTGAAGCAGTTTCCGCAACTCCCATTGCATATTGGCGATTCATCCAGTGGACTGGGCGAAGTGCATATGAATGGAATGCATGACCCAATTCATGAGCCAAGGTAGCTACATTGGACATTGTTCCACTATAAGTCATGAAGATGCGTGATTGCTGTGACAATGGCATGCCCGTACAGAATCCACCTGGACGCTTATTTGGACGATCTTCGGCTTCAATCCATTCATCCTCGAATGCTTGACGTGAAAATTCCTCAAGCTCTGGACCAAATTTTCCGAAGTGTTGTAAAATAAACTCCGCACCTTCCTGGTAGGAAACTTTTTGTGTGGATTCGGTTACAGGAGCATCTAAATCATACCAATGCATTGCATCCGCCCCGACTAACTCGGATTTTCGTTTTAAGTAATCTACAAAAGGTGCTTTGTGAGCACTAATTGCTCCCCACATAGCGTCTAATGTTTCCTGTTTCATTCGGTTCATTTGTAAAGGTTCTTTTAATACTGAATCCCACCCACGTTTATTGTATACAGCCAATCGAAATCCAGCCATATGATTCAAAGTCTTTGCGAAGAACTCTTCTTTGTCTGTCCATGCTTGTTCAAGAGCCTCATACGACTCCTTACGCACCTTTGCATCTGCATGAGAACTTAAGTTACTTGCTTGTCCAACAGAGAACTCTTTTTCTTCCCCATCCACTGTTACCCGAACCTTAATTTCGCCAATCAACAAATCATACATTTGTCCCCAACCGTGATAGCCATCTACGCCAAGAGCCGTAATCATGTCTTCCTCTTTTTCGGATAGTAATTCTTTTGCTTCATCACGCCATTCACTTAATACGTATGCAAACTCTTTTAAATGGCTATTATTACTTAATGTTGACCAAACGTTATCTTCAATTTTTGACAACTGCTGCTGAACAATGAGCATTGATGATGAAAAACGAGCGCCTAATGAGCCAATTTCACCTTGTAATAATTTCGCTTGTTTATCCGTAGTATCTTGAGCTAAATAACATCCCACTACTGCACCAGCTTGAGATAAACTTTCAGCCACTTGTTTTGTTCCTTCAATAATGCTCACGATTTTTTCAGCATCCGCCTCACTTTGTGGAACTTCAAACGCGGATAGAGAGTTTTCAAATGTATCTAATTCTAATTTCAATTCATCTAAATGTTCACGAAGCTCAGGAGATGCACTACCACCTTTAAAAAATACATCCAAATCCCAAACTTCTGAGTACGTTTTTATAGTCAATGTTTTTCCCCCACGTCCACCTGAATTTTCTGAAAATACCAAGTAATTATATCATGCTTATTTGACATGCGAAATAGTCATATGTAAATTCACACCATGTGTAAGATTCTCCACACCCCTTACAGGATATGCCCCGGACACCTTTAATTACGAGAATGTGTGCATCAGTTCAAAAGTTTTACGCTGTCATCGAATCTGTATTAATTCTTTCTTATTTTTATGAACTTTAACCATATGCAAATTATTTCTTTGATTTTTAATTCATTAACCGCTGATTTCACAGAAAGTTTCGCAAAATTGTCATTTGTTGTTAGCTTGTCATGAAGTTATACTAAAAGACAGGAGGTGAACGCTATGGGTCGTTTCGCACTTATGGTCATTTCACTGATTGGTGTGATTGCAGTTAATGCACTCGCAAATATCTTACCTTTAAACAATCAAACAACAAGTGAGATTACCAATCGTCTTCCAGTCTTATTTACACCAGCAGGCTATGTATTTCTGATTTGGTCTGTCATATATGTAATGTTAATTGTTTGGTTAGTAGGAATGTGGAAAAACAATAAAGCGAGTGACGTTGCTTATAAAAAACGCTCCACGCTTTTTATTATTAGTTGCATCTTGAATATCTCATGGATTTACTTATGGCATTATGAACAGTTTTTATTAACTGTTGTGGTTATGCTTGGTTTATTGGTTACATTGATTGCTCTTTATGTAACTTATCCAATTAACGACCAACAGATTATGGGTCGTCTGCCAATTTCCATATACTTAGGTTGGGTTAGTGTGGCGACGATTGCGAATATTAGTTATGCCTTGACCTTTTATCAATGGAATGGCTGGGGATTAAGTGATCCACTCTGGGCTGTTATTATGATGACAATCGGTACTGCTACTGCCTTACATATTCGTTTCCATCATTTTGATATTTGGTATGTTTTCGTCTTTATTTGGGCATTCATTGGAATTGCCGTTCGAAATGGATTGGATGAATTACTTGTCTCGACCGCAGCACTATTTTTGTGTGCTGTGATGCTTGTAGGAATTATTTTCATCAAAAAAAGACCAGCTGCTAATTCCTGACACTGCAGCTGGTCTTTACTTCTTTAATTAATTTTTGTAATCAAAATAGGAGCACTTTTTGTCACAATTACCGTATGTTCAATTTGAGCAACAAGTGATTTGTCTGGTGTTAAAAATGTCCATCCATCGCCAGATTCCACAATATGTTCCGCTTTTTCCGAAATGAATGGTTCAACTGCCAAAACCATGCCTTCTTTTAAAATAGTCGGTTCCCATGCATCGTAGTAGTTCAAAATGTGTGATGGGGCTTCGTGAAGAGATTTTCCAATGCCATGACCCGTTAAATTCATGATTACCGTGAAACCATTTTGTTTAGCTTCCTTTTCCACCGCTTTACCAATTTGGTTCAGGCGGGCACCAGCTTTCACTTTCAGCATGGCACGTTCAAATGCACTTTCAGCTACTTCACACAGTTTTTCTTTCTCTGCATGACCTTCACCAACTACAAAGGAAATTCCCGTATCTGCAAAATAACCATTGTACGATCCAGACACATCAATATTCACGATATCCCCATCTTTGATTACGCGCTTTCCAGGAATGCCATGTGCTACTTCTTCATTCACACTAATGCATGTGAAACCAGGGAAATCATATTCCCCTTTAGGTCCTGAAATAGCTCCATTCTCTTCAAACATACGTCCACCTATCTCATCAAGTTCTTTCGTTGTGACGCCAGGTTTTGTAGCTGCACGCATTGCATCACGTATCTCCGCAACGATACGTCCTATTTTTTTAAATGACTCAAAGTCCTTTGTTGTTTTTGCAATCATTTCTTTAAATCCTTCTTTCTAAAAATATATATCCCATACTATACCATAAGAAAAGGGGGATTCCCATTTGCCAGAATCATTCTGAACATTGTGAAATCCACCTTTTACAGTAATATGCTGTATCAGAATACTTTCTTCCCTATTCGATGTCCATTCGTCAGGTTAAGCTTTTTTAGGCTCGAGTAAACGAGGTGCTGCCAGGAATAATAATGAGCAGACAATTGCTGTTAATAAAAATACGGGAATCATATACGTCGCATTATAGACGCTTGAGTATACAAACAAACTAGCTCCCTCTTCAGCATACATACCAAAGAAGAATATACCGGTAATCACGTGAGTGACATAGCGTAAGAATGCTCCAATAAATACCGCAACAACAATATTAAAAATCATTTTTCCACGATTTTTTTGTCGTGCATTATTTAGATATTCGAAACGAAGCAGACCTGCTAATCCAACTACGCCATAAGCAATTAAATAATCCAATATAACTTGCATGATGACAAAACTAAATGTTAATGGCGTTACGGATATCAACCCTGAGACAATTTGCAACAACCCAACTAACAGGCCAGTAAGTATACCCGCTAAAGCACCTCTACGAAATGCCATCAATACAATTGGAATCATGACTAGACTGACAGAACCCCCTTGCGGCATTTTAAAAGCCACAAAATCTAATACAAATCCTAAAGCCGCAAAGATTGCAATCTCTACTAATAATAAAACTTTTTGATTTCTCATTCTTTCTTCCTCCTTGCGATGTACTGTAATTCGCATATGGGGGTGAAAAAAAACAACAAAAAAACGATACTCAGGACAGAGCCTGACATCGTTGGTGTCGGTTTCTATCCACATCCCTGCGCAAGCATTAACTTACAGGTTCTAAGGGTTAGAACTTATCACGTTCACTCTCAGCCATTACAGGCTCCCCTTGTGGTACATACATCTAATTTTATATTACGTGTTTATTGTAACGAAACAGGGAATTAGAATCAAGAGGCTTTCTATAATTCTATGATTTGAAACCCTCTAACGGTATACTGAATATACAGAATTTAGAAAGGATGTTACGTACATGATTGAAATGTTGAAAAATTTAGTAGCAATCAAAAGCGATACCGAGTCCGGAGCGAATGAAGCGCTCCGTTATTGTTCCACTTGGCTTACAAGTCATGATGTTCCACACCAAGTTATCGAGAATGAAGGACGCTTGATGATTCATGCAGAAGTTGGTCAAGGTCCCACTACCATTGTATGGAATGGTCATGTTGACGTAGTACCAGCAAGAGTTGAACAGTTTAATCCCTTTATTGAAGGAGATCGGTTATACGGTCGAGGTACTGCAGATATGAAAGCTGGTGTTTCAGCGATGATGGAAGCATTCCGACGTATTTCTTCCTCAAAAGAGCAATTAAATCAACGGATTATTTTACATATTGTCACCGATGAAGAAACGGGTGGCAGAAAAACCTCTGGGCATCTCGTTGATCTTGGTCATTCAGGTGACTTCGTGATTTGTGGGGAGCCAACGCATCTGAAATTGAGCGTCCAGTCAAAAGGCCTTTTTCAAGTGAATGTAACATTCCATGGAAAAGCCGCTCATGGTTCGCGTCCATGGGAAGGTACCAACGCAATCGAGGCATCCTACGCTTTCCATGAAAGACTTATGACATTACCTTTCACGAAAGCTAGTAATACTTACTATGAATATCCTTCCATTAACTTGGCTAAAATTCAGGCAGGGGATCGTTATAATGTCGTACCGGACCATTGTGAAGTTGGTTATGACATTCGCTTTGTGCCAGGGCAAAACTGGGAAGAAATTTTACAGCAAATGACGGAGCTAGCTCAATCGTTAAATCCACTGAACACGGTGAAAGTTCGTGGCAAAGCACCCGCTATCACGGTGACAGAAGACAATGATTTCATTCAAAAATTAGCTAGTGTTACAGCTGAGGTTATACAAAAGGAAGCCATATTGTTTGGTCAGCACGGAGCGGCTGATACACGCTACTATGCTACAACAGGTGCTGCTGCCATTGAATTCGGTCCGAGTGGCGACGATTGGCATGGACCTGGGGAGTATGTCGTGATTTCCTCGGTTGAACATTATGCGGATATCTTAACGAAACATGCGTTATCTTGAAACTATTTGCATAATGCCTCGTATAAGTAGGTAATCGTACGATGAAGGGGGTATAATTTTGGATAATCGTCGTGTCTTATCATCACTGTGTTATTTCAGTGTATTATTTGCACCTTTTTTATTGCCGCTTATCGTTTACTTCATAACACCCGATAAAGAAGTAAAGTATCATGCAAAACGTTCCATTATTTCGCATCTGATACCTGTTGCACTTGGAATTATTGGTTTTATTGTCTTAATGATTGGTTCGTTTGCCATGTTTAGCACAGTCGATCCTTTAGCTGGACCTAGCACATCTTTTGATTTCCTTGCTGCAGGAGTGCCTTTATTGTTTATGTTAGTGTATGCAATCCTTTCTTTAATCATCTTGATTTGGAACATCGTCCAAGGAATCAAGGTACTTCAATAGGTTTACACTTTCTTGCTTACGGGAATGACAATACTATAGTTTAGTGACTGGAGCGATTTTCATGAAAATTGGTAAACTCATAAAGACAGCAATAAAGCTTGCACCCGTCGTCATTCCGATTGTTAAAAAAGTAATGGACAATAAGAAGAGTTCAAAAACCACCACTTATCAACGTAAATAAAAAGTAGGAACTCAGGTTTAATGAGTTCCTACTTTTTTATATGATGGGTATCATTTCAGTCAACGCTAAGTATTCTTCTTCTAAAAGTGAAGATGGTAAAACAGCGGTTTCATTCTCCGTTTCAATAACGGCTAACTGGGATTGCATAATCTGTTCAAATGACAACGGATTTGCTGGAGGTATTTCGTAGTCCTTAACTTGCATGGCACCTTTTGCATATACATTGAAGAAACTGTTTGCCATAGCTTGGTAGCCCTTTGCATTTGGGTGAACATCTGCTGGATTCGGTATTTTACCGATGGCATCATCACCAAATGCAGCGTCAACAGAAACAAAATTCACACCGGCCTCTTTCACCACGTTTGCCAGAATTTTATTGAGTCGATCCAATTGAGTAGCTGTCCCTGATTTTTGTGAGTCACGGGCATGTGGATACGCAAAATAGTAGCCCATCACATACACTTGTGCTTTCGGGGCAATCTTCTTCAATTCACTCAGAAGCAATTCCATGTTTTTTCGGACACCATTCAAAGAATAGTCGGCTGGTATTTGCTGAAAGGATAATGATCCAGACTTGGCATCTGAATGAATTAATCGCAAGAGATCATTAGCCCCTGCTGAAATCGTAATAATATTTGCCTTTTCAAGCAAAGGTTTCGCTTCTTTTGACCGTACGCGATCCAGCACATCGTCAGTCGTAAATCCTGGGAATGTTAAATCTTTCGAAAAAAACACGAGCCGTTGATTGCGAGCAATTTCCTGTGCGATTAAATCACTATACCCTGTATCAATTTCACGATTTGGCGTTTGCCCTGCCGCAAGTGAATCCCCAAGAGCCACGTAGGATACTGGACCATATACTTGAGCATTCGTTTGTAGCGGTAAGAGGAGGAACATTACCAATAGGATCATCATCAGACCAATTCGTTTTTTCATCATGACATCACCTTCTTAAAATGCCCAGTTTCCTTTACGGAAAATAGGTTCAGTCGTGCCATCCGCACGTTCTGGGCTTTTCTACCTTAAATTCTTTTGTTTGGTCACACAATTGGTCACATTTAGTTAAAAGTTAAGCAATTTATCCAATTCATCTGCCACGTGCTTTTGCATACTAGGCAATACATGGCTGTATTTGTCTAAAGTTATCTTAGCAGAAGTATGACCAATTCGTTCTGAAATTACCTTAACATTTACGTTCTGCTTTATCAACATAGTGACGTGTGTATGTCTCATGTCATGGAATCTGATAACCGGCATTGATAACTTCTTTGCCTGTGCTTTTAGTTGTTTAGAAAGTGTTGCAGAATCAAGAGGATTTCCATAACGAGTACAAACAACTAAATCATAGTCGTTAAAATGTTTACCTTGTTTTAGCTTATGGGCAACTACCACTTTTCTCTCCTTCTTTAACTGCTCTACCAACATATCGGATATGTGAATTGAACGAACCCCAGCAACTGTTTTCGCTCCTACTTTGAACTGCCTACTTTTCATATCATATATCTGAGTTATATAGATAACCTTCTGTGCGATGTCAACATCTTTCCATCGTAATCCTAGTATTTCGCCTTTTCTCATTCCAGTAAGAAGTGCAATTAAAAATACTGTATAATAGCGATGATTCCCTGTATGTTTTAGAAAATGATTAATTTCATTAGTATCCCATACTGTCATTTCAGCGTTTACCTTCTTAGGCAGCGTTACAAACATAGTAGGGTTCTCTTTAGTTAGCTTTAAATTTACAGCCTTTTTAAATACTACATTTAACATATCCATCACTTTTCTCACTGAATTAGGACTTAGGTCAGTTTCTTCAACTAAATCATAGACGAATTTCTGAATAGTCATTGAGATGATTTTTTGGATCTGATAGTGTCCCATTCTAGGATTGATATGGCACTTAAAAAAACTGATATAGCTCTCATAAGTACTAGTAGCAACACTTAATTTCACTTCTTTTAACCACTGATGTATAAACTCTCCAAGTGTAATCTTATCTGGTTCGATGTAATTATCATGTCTAATATCAATAGTTAGTTGACTTAAAGCTATTTCAGCATCTTTTTTGCTACTAAACCCCCTCTTCTTTTTCTGCTTTCTTTTACCAGTCAATGGGTCAATACCGATATCAATTACATAATAGTATTTACCTGTATTCTTGTCCTTTTTCACGCTACCTTTCACTGTTAAAAACCTCCTGGTTTCCTAACAGCTAATAAATCCCTTAGTTATATTTTACCATATTGTTTTTCAATTTCACACATTAAATCACTGTTTTTAATGATTTTCTATTTCTAAGTTTAAAAAAATCATAAGATGGAGCGTTTATAAGATTCTGAAAGTGATATGAGATAATGATTACTATCATTGAGCTTGGCATGATGAAACATACTCAATTTATAGAAATAGTAGAAACATGATTACTAATCTCAGCCTTATTCCCCTTCAAAATATGAAAAGTCTATTTCTTTAATGACAATTTTTTTCTTTGTACTTACACCAATATTATTTTCAATCATTAACCTTGCTAATTTTCTTCCACCAATTAGAATGATTTTTTTGGATTCGAGACGTTCTACGTATTCTTCTGCACCTTTAGAAAAATTTGATGTAGTAATGAAAATACCTTTTCTTGCAACTTTTGCATCTAATGCACCCGAAAAGCTCATTACATCTGGTCTACAAACTGTACCTTCCCACCGCTTTGCTTGTATATAAATGTTATCAAGACCCAATTTGTCCTCTTTAATAATACCATCAAGACCGCCATCATTTGTCTTTTCAGTAACTTGACCATCACCGTAGCCCATTGCAGTTAATAACTCTACAACAATAACTTCAAGCCTTCTCCAATGTGCTTTTTTCAATTCCTCTACAAGCTTATCTATCAACTCTGATTCTATTTCTTCCACACTCTCAAGTATAGTCTCTAATGGATCAATCACTTTTTCTAACTCTTCAATTTCTTCATTTATTCCTTCTGAACTTTCATTTAACAATTCAAATCCTTTATCTGTAATCTGATATGTAAGTTTGTTTATTTCTTCAATATAATCTTGTTTCAACAAAGAATACCTAGAAGCTCTCATTCTTGATGTAAACATCGATTCTCTACTGTCTGGATATGTAAAGGAAAGCTGTTCATCTGATAAATTGAAATGTTTTGCTACCAATGTATTTAATTTTGATGCTATACAAGTTTTCTTATCTTTTAATGAGGTTAGAATTGGAATAATAAAGTCTTTGGGTAATGGTATTGATTCATATATTGATTGACCATTCATGTCTAATTTATTTTTCGAGTTAATGATCTTTTCTAACTCTTCATCATTTGATGGAATCCCATCTTCCCGAAATATCTCTAATATTTGTGTGCTTGTAAAATTCAAATCACTTAGTTTTTTTATCATCAATAAGATCTTGTATGAATCTTGGTTATATAATTTTGTCTTACCTTTCTTAGTATGAGGCAAGTAATTTTCGAACGTCTTTATCCATCTTCTTCCATTGCCTTCACCCCAACCAACATTGTTTGACAATTCAGTTTGATTAATTAACTTCATCCCTTCAACTCCAGTTCTTACCATTTTCACATTTCCATATTAACACAATTCTAAAAAAAAAAGAGTAGCTAATTGCTACCCTTTCATTCCCACACGTTCTAGTAGACGATATATCGTTTCTGTACCTACTTTGTACGTGACTCTTATATCATTAATTGATTTTTCTGCTGTATACGCTTCTTCTAGGGACTTACTCACCTACCATACCGTCTTTATCATTATCTTGCATATATGGGTATAACCAATGATCACTCGTTATTGGCATACTAAAACCTGCTGCTTTTGCTTCTTTAATCGTCACCTGTCCATTACCGTTTGTATCAACACTAGAAAAATCACCGTTTGTGTTTGAACTAATTGAATCAGAAGGTTCGCTGTCTGTTAAACCGAGTGATGCGTTTACTTCATCAGGGTTCACATTGTCAAATGTATCAACAATTTCGTTACCCATTAAAGTATACGTATACTGATAACTTGAAGGAATCTGCGTTTCCGTATTCGGATATGTGATAATTGCTTCAAAATTAGTAGCTCCACCTGCGCTACG
>Ga0209013_10001312_pt1 | contig 22910 bp, 22 predicted proteins | sample Cruoilmetagenom2_FD_187291 | JGI IMG/M metagenome (GOLD analysis project Ga0209013, IMG submission 187291) | Oil polluted marine microbial communities from Coal Oil Point, Santa Barbara, California, USA - Sample 2 (SPAdes) (version 2) | ecosystem: Environmental > Aquatic > Marine > Oil seeps ... | reverse complement strand
CACTCCGGACGCAAGCGTCCGTCGTCACCGTGCTTCCTACCGGCTGACGCACCCGGGGGCGCGTCGGTTCCGCCTGCCGTCTCTCATGATTGGAAGGGGTAGTGCCCTTCATTAATCAACAGATGACGGCGAGGCCTGCGCTCTGCAGAGCGCAGGCCTCGCCACGTGCTCGGGTCTCGAGAACGGCCATCTGCGTTATCTGCGTGATCTGTGGGCAGATTGCGATGGGTGGGGGGCTTTGTGACTTCTTTGTGTATTGTGCCATCGTGTTTGCGATCTGGGTGGGCGGGTTGGTGCCCTTGGTGTCTTGGTGGCTCTCTCCTGTTGCTGTCCACACCGGGATGTGCTGAAATTCACATCCGCTGGGAGGAACCATGGACGTCGGGCTGATCAAAGACTGCAGACCCTTCGAGCACCGTGTCGGTCTCACCCCGGGTGCGGTGCGGACCCTTACCGAGCGCGGTCACCGCGTCTATCTCGAGGATGACGCCGGTCTCGAGGCAGGGTTCCCCAACGAGGCCTATCGTGAGGTGGGCGCCACGGTTGTCTACTCGACCGACGAGGTGCTGCTGCGCTCCCAGCTCGTGGTGCGCCTTTCGCCGCCGAATCCCGACGAGTGCGAGTGCTTCCAACCCGGACAGGTGGTGATCTCGGGTTGGCACCTGGCGGTGGCCGCGGCCGAGTGCTTCACCAAGCTGCTCGAGGGCCGGGTGACGACGGTGGGCTTCGAGATCATCGAGGAGGACGACGGCTACGCCCCGGTGCTCGAGGCGATGAGCGAGATTGCCGGCCGTCTGGCGGTGACCATCGGCGCCGATCTGCTGCTCAACGAGTTCGGTGGCAAGGGCCTGCTCATGGGCGGGGCGCCGGGCATCCCGCCGGCATCCATGGTGATCCTCGGCGCCGGAACTCTCGGCCGCGAGGCGGCGCGGTTCGCGCGCGGCATCGGTGCCCACGTGGTCGTTCTCGACCGCGACATCAAGGCCCTGCGCCGACTGCAACACGATACTCCCGACGAGATCCCGACCATGGTCGCCAGCCGCGCCAGGATCGAGCGCGCCCTCGCCTTCGCGGACATCTTCCTGTGCGCCGTCGCGGTGCACGGTGAGCGCACCCCGATCCTGATCACCCGCGACATGCTCAAGCTGATGAAGCCGCGGTCGGTCATCATGGACCTCTCCATCGACCAGGGTGGCTGCTGCGAGACCTCGCGTCCCACCGATTTCTCGAACCCCACCTACGAGGTGGATGGCATCACCCACTTCTGCGTGCCCAACCTGCCGTCGACCGCCTCTCGGGCATCCACCCGCGCGCTCACCAACGCCATCCTGCCCTACGTGGAGGAGATCGCCGACAAGGGCTTCGACCAGGCGGTGCGCGACAACAGTGCTCTTCGCCGCGGCACCTACACCTACGACGGCCACTGCGTGCGCGAGGGAGTAGCCCACATCTTCGACGTGCCCTACCACGAGATCCTCGGGAGCTGAGGGACGCGATGGACTGGAACAACATTTTCAGGAGTCGTGTGACCACCGCTGCAGAAGCGGTGGAGGAGATCCGTTCCGGCGACCGGGTGTGGATCCACCCCGGCTGCAACACGCCCAAGACCCTGATCGACGCCATGGTGGCGCGCTCTCCGGAGCTCTCAGACGTCGAGATCGTGCACATTCTTACTCTGGCGCCCGCGCCCTACACGGACCCGGGGATGGAGGGGCACTTCCGCCATCGTTCGCTCTTCACGGGCGCCAACGTGCGTGAGGCGGTGAATGCGGGACGCGCCGACTTCGTCCCCATCCACCTGCACGACGTACCGGCGCTGGTCACCCTCGGACATCTGTCGATCGACGTGGCCCTCATCCACATCTCGCCTCCCGACGAGCACGGCTTCTGCTCCTACGGTGTTGGGGTCGACGCCACCAAGGCGGCGGTGGAGCACGCGCGAACGGTGATCGCCCTGGTCAACAGGCAGATGCCGCGCACCCTCGGCGATAGTTTTGTCCACGTCTCCAAGCTCGGGAAAGTCGTGGAGGTTGACGAACCCGTGATCGAGCTGCCCATGGCCTCCGAGGTCTCGGACGTGGCGCGCAGCATCGGTGAGAACATCGCCTCCCTGATCCCCGACGGCGCCACGATCCAGATGGGCATCGGTGAGATCCCCGATGCTGTGCTGCTCTACCTGGAGGACAAGAAGCACCTCGGGGTGCACACCGAGATGTTCTCCGACGGCCTGGTGGACCTCTTCGAGGCCGGTGTTGTCACCAACGAGAAGAAGACCCTGCATCGGGGCAAGATCGTCGCCTCCTTCGTCATCGGCACCCGACGCGCCTTCGACTTCGTGGACAACAACCCGTTCATGGAGTTTCACCCCAACGAGTACGTCAACGATCCCTGGGTGGTTTCCCGCAACGACAACATGGTGGCCATCAACTCCGCCCTCTCGATCGACCTCACGGGGCAGGTCTGTGCGGACTCGATCGGCACCCGCATCTACTCGGGTTTCGGGGGCCAGGTCGACTTCATCCGCGGCGCCGCGCGGTCCAAGGGCGGGGTGCCCGTCATCGCCCTTCCCTCCACAGCCAAGGACGGCACCTTGTCGCGCCTCGTGGACACCCTGATCCCTGGCTCGGGCGTGGTCACCACCCGCGCTGACGTCCACTACGTGGTCACCGAGTACGGCACCGCCAACCTCTACGGCCGCTCGCTCCGCGAGCGCGCGAGAAGCCTCATCGACATCGCCCACCCCGACTTCCGCGAGGAGCTCGAGCGCGCCGCGACGAAGCGCAATTTGCTTTAGTGGCCCGGCCGGGCCGGAGGGGCGGAGGCGCTACCGGGGAAACCGGAACCGCGCGTCGTCGAGGTCGGGGTCGAGCTCGATTTTTTCGACGGCGATCCTGAGAACCTGGGGCCGGTCCTTGACGTGGGTCTCGATGAGGTGCGGGAAGACGAGCCCGCCCGTTTCCCGGAAGTCCGAGAATGTGTTTTCCAGCTGCACGGGGCGCCCCCGGATCGTTCGCGTGATGTCGGAGCGGACGATTTGGTGCGACGCGACGTCGACATAGTCGTAGCGGATCGCACCATCCTTGAGTGTCAGCTTGAGCTTGAAGGCCTCTCCGCCGGGAAGCGTCTCACGGCCGACGAGCTCGACCAAGTGCCCCTTCTCGCGCCAGTCGACGAGAGAGCCTTCGAGGTCGCGCTGGTCGACCCCCCCTCCCGCCACGTCGGCTTCCGGCGTCGTCACCTGGGGTTCGAACTGACCCTGCAGAGGCGCGACCCGCCAGCCAGTCTCGCCATCGTGCGCAAAGACGCTCGTCGTCCCCTGGGAGGAGAACTCGAGCCGGAAGAGACCGGGCCGCTTGATCTCGCGGACCACCCGCGCGACCCGTCCGCCACTCGCGGTCGCTGTCCCGGTCTCCCGAATCGACTGCAGAGCCTGGAGTCGCTCCTTGCCTCCACGGGCGGCGAGATTCGAGGTGACGATCTCGTCGACTGGCGAGGGCGAGGAGCACGCCGCCAAGAGCGCGCCGAGGAGTGGGAGTGCTTTCAAGTAACGCCTCATGGGTGCCTCCCGATTCATCTCGACGGTTGCGATGGAGAGGGCCAGTACGAAGGCCCGCCTCCCCAGCCCCAGTAAATCGGATCGCCGTACTGTGGCAAGCCGCCGCGCCGAAACTCCTCGCGCTCGGCCGCCTTCCGCTGCTTCTCCGCCTCCTGTTCGGCCTCGATGGACTGGATCGCGGCCTCGTTCGCCCGGCGATCCGCCTCCTCGCGGGTTCGCCGGTCCGCGAGGATCGTTTGCCGCTCGCCCGGGGTCATCCACTCGCCCTCGAACTCCACGTAGCCTTGGGCAAGATAGCTCTCCTCCTCGGAGACCCATTTCCCGTCGACCTGAACCCGACCAAGCGCGCGGTTCGCTTCCTGGTCGTCCGGCAGGATCGCGATCACCTGTGAGTAGGCCTCCCACGCTTGGCTCGAGAGCGCTCCGCCCGTTGCCCACCGTGCCAGCTCCCGCCACGCCTCGACATCGCCGGCGGGAATGCTCTCGGCTCGCGCCCGATACTCCTGGAGTGGTGAGGTGCGCTTTTCGATGCGGTCGACACTCGACATCCGCGCCGTGATGGTCCCCCCGCCGATGTCGACTGTCACGGAGTCCTCCGTTTGCTCGACGATCTCGCCCGTGATTTGGCCGCCTCCCCGCAGGTAGACGTCGTCTGCGAAGAGGGGAACGGCCACCAGAGCAATGAGCACGATTCCTCGCTTCACTCCTGCCTCCCTCTTACCGGCCGTCACCGGCGTCCGGCGGGCACGCCACGTCAGGGACAGGGTTTCCCATAGCCCCGACTGGACTGTAACACGGACCCGGACCTGCACCGGGAGACCAGGAAGGGCGATGCCGCATGGTGGCGCAGGCTGAAGCCTACGCCTACATTTCAGTTGCTATTTCGTAGTGGGTTGGATCGGATGTAGGCGGGTGCTTCAGCGCCCGCGACCACCATTCAGAACACCAGGAAGAGTGAAACCGCCACCGAGACCGCCCACGCCGCGATGATGGCCTGCCAGGCCAGGGGCGCGATCGGGTGAAGCTCGCGTCGGCAGCGCACGCGCGTCCGCCAGAGGATGATTCCTGCGGCGGCGGCGGCGAGCAGAATTACCGCCACGTCAGCCACGGTCAGCAGCGTTACGTTCTGGAGCAGTCGACCGGGCCAGGGCGCGTCTCGCGCGGCGCTCAGGTGAAGCGCGGCCAGAAGAGGGATATTCCCGAACTGGACAGCCATCAGAGGGCCCCACGCGAGCACCGCGAACGCTGCGGCCACCGGCGGGGCGGCGAAGGCATTCTCGCCCCGTTTTGCAAGGAGATAGGGGAGGCGCGGGCCAAGAAGGAGCCCGACGAGGACCGCCCCGATGCCTGCCGCGGTGAGTATCTCCGGTCGCGCCACCAGGGCCGTATTCTGCGCCGCGAGGAATAACGGGGCCAACAGGAGCAACGCGAGGGCGAAAGCCGAGGGGTAGGCGCCGGACGGCCCCAGCCGCCATGCCCCCTGAAGCGGTGGGCGGAGGTACAGCCCGGTGGAGCCGTGCGGGCAGGAGCGCAGGCAATCCCCGCACAGCTTGCAGTAGTGGGCCTCGCTGGTGTTGATGGGGTGGTGATAGACGGTGCAACCTGGGATTTCGTTAGCGCCCCTGAAGCACTCGTGAGTGGTGCAGGAGGAAGCGCAGAGCTTGCGGTCCGCTGCCAGCGACAGGGGCGCCGCGGGCGCCAGCACCACCGCCAGCCGGCCCAGGGGGCAGAGAAAGCGGCACCACACCTCGCGCTCGAAGAGTACGCAGAGGATGACCGACGACAGAATCAGGGCGATCAGGAGGAGTCCGGATCCGAGGGGAATCTCCGTCATGTGGAAGACCCACTCCACCCACAGGATCACGAAGAACCCGATCACCGGGAGCGCCGCCACGACCGTGCCGCCGAGCCACGCCGGCGGGGATCGCTCCCCGCGGAGCAGGCTCTTGGCAAGCCGGCCGGCGGTGGACAAAGGACAGACGGTGCACCAGAGTGCCCCTCCGAGCAAGAAGAGGGCGAAGACCACCGGCTCCCAGACGCTCCAGACGAAGCCGTTGGCGAAGCGACCCGCGACGGTGGCGCCGGCGGCGATGCAGAGCCCGATCGCGACCAGGAATCCCGCCAGGGTGGCGGCGCGCACGAGGCGCAACCCGGGTCCTCCTACGAACCGCGCCACCAGAGGGGGCTGACCGAGAGCGTGACCGAACGGCTCGTCCTCCCCGAGGCCGCCGAAGATGTGGTCGGCGCGAATCTCGTCTCCCGCGCAGCATCGTGCCGCCAGCTCGACCACGTCCCGCAGCTCGTCCACGTTCCGCACCGGGCAACGCAGGGAGACCAGCGCGTGCTCGGCGCTGCGGCTGAGGCTGAGCTGCTCGGGATCGTCGAGCCCGGCCAGAAAGTGACGGGCGAGCGGCACGATGTCGCGCGGCCGCTCGCTGAGCCTGGGCAGGCTGACCACCTCGGGAAGCTCCTCCCGCAGAGCGCCGGTGATCTCCTCCGCGTAGTGCGGGTCCTCGAGGTCGTGGGCGGTCGCGATCACGCGCGTGTCGGGAAAGTCGGGGCCTTCGTCGCTCCTTCTTCCGCCCAGGTACCGCGCCAGATAATCCTGCTCCTCCGCGGCGAGGGCGCCGAGATTCCGCAGGATCAGGTCACCGCCGTGCGCTAGGTGGAGGGCGCCGAAGCAACCCGACGCGTCCCTGAAGTCGGGTTCGCCGGTGCAGTAACCGAAGAGCGCGGCATGGGCGCTGTCGGCCGGCAGCTCCTGACAGTCCACCACGATCAGAGCCCGTTCCCGGTCTTCCGACGCCCGGTGCACGAGGCGTGCCGCCAGGGTCCGGCCGGTGCCGGGCTCTCCGGTGATCAGCACCGATTCGCGGTCCTTCCCGAGCTCCTCGACCCGCCTCTTGACGGCGCGCATGCGGGCCGAAGCGACGATCATCGAAAGATCGTCACCCTCGACGCTGGCGAGGTCGGCGAACGCCTGCTCGCGCTTGTAAAGCCCCCACGCATCGTTCGTGGACCGGTGGAGGCTGTGGGCGAGGCGGGCAAGCATCTGCTCCCGCAACGGTTCACACTCCGCGAGAGCCGTGGGGAAGAGCTCCGCCGGGTAGCGCAGGAGGCGCACCGGTGTGAGAGTGGCGACATCGGCGGAGACGGGTGCATCGCGCAGCACCGACAGCTCGCCGAAGAGCTCGCCGGAGCCGAGGCGGCAGAGCTCCAGGTGGCGCCCGTCGGCGGCGCGGAGGCTGACCTCGAGCTCGCCCGCCAACACGACGAAGACTGCGGTCCCCGGCTCTCCCTTGCGGACGACGATCTCCCCGGCGGCCAGCTCGACCTCGCTCCCGCCGCCGCGAAGATACTCGAGCGCCTCGGCGCCGAGCTTGTTCGTCGTGGTTCCAGAATCGGTGGCCACTTCGAGAATTTCTCCTCTCAGCAGTCTACCTCGACGGGGGGGCAGGCGCCTGCGGGAACCTTTGCAGTTTGTCCGGGCTACAATTCGGCGGCGCCGCGCACGGTACGCGGCGAGGGGAGGTCCGTGATTCGACCGAGCTTTGACTTTCAGGTCGCTACCGTGTGCTGCGAGCCCTCGGGGCGGGAGGTGCGGGTGGTCCTGGACACCAACCTGATGGACGCCGTGCTCCAGGTAGGGCTTCCCCTCGGTCAGTCCTGCGATGGCGTGGCGCTGTGTGGCTTCTGCCGCGTGCGGGTACTTGGGGGTTTGGATAACCTGAGCCCGGCCGGCGCCGAGGAACGCAAGCTGATGGCCGCTCAGCACGCGGGCACGGACGAACGCCTCGCCTGTTGCGCCCGCATCCACGGTCCGGTCACCGTAACGACCGATTACTGGTAAAAAAATCCCCGGCGAACAGCCGGGGATTTTATTGGCGTATGCGCCTTCTCTACTTGTTGAGCTTGTCGTTCTTCCAGTACTTGGTGCCGGCGATATCGGCGTTCGCCATCAGCCCCTTCTCGGTGATCTGGTAGATCGCCAGGCCGTTGACGAAGTTGGTCTTGACATCGGCGGCGGCCTTGCCGGCCGCCGCGGTGGCGCCCGCATCGGCCTGCCACCCCTTCTCCACGAATTTGTTGAAGGTCTTCGAGTCCTGGAAGAGGAAGATAACATCGTACTTGTTGACTCCGAGGCCAATACCGACGCCGGCGGTGCCCATCTTCATGAAGGTCTTTTGGCCGGTCTCCTTGACCACCGCAACGCCGTTGCCGCCGCCGCCCGAGAAGCCCAAGGCGAGCTTGAGGTTCGAAAAGGCCGCCCAACCGTAGGACTTCGCGTAAAGCTCCTTGGCCTTGGGGTTGTCAGCGAAGAGCTCGTTCAGGGACGCTTTCGCCGACTCCTTGATCTTCATCGCCTTCGACTCCTGCTTCATGGACTTCCAGTCGTCCTGGGCGAAGACCGAGGTGGCCGGCAGGGCCAGGGCGAGAACGGTGAGTAGTGCGATGGTCCAGATCGTTTCCTTTTTCATGTCTTTCTCCCTTTTCTGCAAATCTACTCGCGGGATCCTAGCACATTGAGATTCCTTCTTGAAAGAAAAAACGCCTGCTGCTAACCACCGTCAGCGTCGGGGCGTATTGAGTATGAGAACGAGAAAAAGGAGGCTCTCATGGACAGTGCAAATTCCGAAGCCATGATGATGATCATTGTTCTGCCGACCGTGTTCGGCGTCATGGGATGGGCGTTCAAGAAGTTTCTCGACTTCTTCCAACGGCGCCAGCTCACCAAGCTCCACTTCTCCCTTCAGGATAAGCTGCTCGACAAGCTCGGTTCCTCGCCCGAGGCGATCGAGTATCTGCACAGCGACGCCGGCGAGAAGCTGTTCGCATTGGCCAGCGCCGAACGCGCCAACCCCTACACCCGCATCCTGGGTGCGCTGCAGGCGGGAGCCGTCCTGAGCTTGCTGTCAGTGGGTTTCCTGTTCCTTCGCGGGATGGTCCGCGACGGCGCCGAGGCCTTTACGGTCATCGGTGTCTTGGGCCTTTGCCTCGGCCTCGGCTTCCTGGCGTCGAGCGCCGCCGCCTACCTCTTTTCCAAGAGCTGGGGGCTCCTCGACCAACCGGCCGAGAACGACGCCTGATACCGTGTGATTGTGCTTGGCGATGATCTCGATGGCACTTTCTCTGCCTCGCACCGAGACGGCCGAACCCAGGGCGCGGGCGGTGATGATGGATGAGGCGGCCTTCCGTTGCCTCTACCAGCGCACCGCCCGCCCGCTGCGGGCCTACCTCGCGAGGTCCTGCGGCGACCTCGCCCTGGCTGACGACCTGCTCCAGGAGGCCTACCTGCGGTACCTGCGCTCGGCTTTCGAGGGCGAGGACGAGACCCACCGGCGGAACTACCTCTACCGCATCGCCACGAATCTCATGCGCGATCACTTTCGTCGCAAACGACCGGAGACCGACGAGGTTCCGGAGAGGGATCACAGCCCGGGACACGCTGAGGCGGTTCACCTGCGATCGGATGTGGGCACGGCGATGGCCGAGCTCTCCCCCAAGGACCGCCAGATGTTGTGGCTGGCCTACGTCGAGGGTTCCTCGCACCGCGAGATCGCAGAGGCCCTCGGGCTCCGCGCGGCGAGCATCCGCTCGATGCTCTTCCGCGCCCGCAAACGGCTGGCGGAGAAGCTCCGAGCCCGTGATCTGCACCCTGCCGGAGAGGTGTCATGAATAACAAACCATGCCCCTACGAGGACGCCGTGGCTGCGGCTGCCCGCAGCGGCGAGTGGAGCGCCGAGCTCGGCGCCCACCGGGACGGCTGCCTGAGCTGTGCCGAAGAAACCCTGGTTGTGGCGGCGCTCGCTTCTGATGCCGAGGAGCTCACCGACAGCGCGCCGCCCCTGCCGGACCCCGGTCTGATCTGGCTGCGCGCCCGCCTCGCCGCCCGCGAGCGCAAGGTCAAGAGCGCCACGCGCTGGATCTCGCTGGTGCAGAAGGCAGCCCTCGCCTGCGCCGCAGCGGTTGCGCTGGCCTTCGCGCCCGCCATTTGGAGCCTGGTCGGGAAGGCGTTTACCAGCGTGGATATCGCAGGGCCTACGCTGCCCCGTGCCGCCGGCTCTCCGATTCTGGTGCTGGTGGGGAGCATGGCGGTGCTCGGCATCCTCGCGCTGGCCGAGCTGACGAGCATGCAGGAGCGCAGGTAACACCACCTGGCCGGTGGCGCGCTCCGGCCTTTTTCTTTTTCTTCTTCATCTGGCCGACGTTGTTGAGCCGTGACCCAGGTCACCTTGACTGTTGTCGAAATTTCTCAGAACAGGTATCATCCCCGGACCTGTCATGAGTAAATTGACTCGAGGAGAGCGAGGTGTGTGGGCGGCGAAGGGCGGATCGGCCCGCTGGCTGAGGACCGTCCAGTGGACTGCGGGCGTTGCAGGCGCACTGCTGGTCGCGGTGTGGGTGGTGGCCTGGGTCCACGGCAACGCCCTGAGCCGCCGCGACGTCGCCCGCTTCGAGGCCGCCCGGACCGCTCACGCTCACGTGAAGGTGGTTCCGTTGGCGCAGCCTGGGGAGGCGTCGCAGCCGCCGGTGGACACCAGCCTGTGGTCTGAAGGGCGGATCGAAGGGTTTCAGGAGAGCCTCGATCACGATTTCGGCCTCCCCCTCGCCGTGCTCCGCATCCCGGTCATCGACGTCGTCGTGCCGGTGCTCCCGGGGACCGACGACCTGACCCTCAACCGTGGGGCCGGGTGGATCGCGGGAACCGCGGAAGTGGGGTCTTCCGGCAACATCGGCATCGCCGGCCACCGCGACGGCTTCTTCCGCCGCTTCAAGGACCTCCAGATCGGTGCGGAGATCGTGGTCGAGACCCTCGACGGCTCGCAGACCTATGTGGTCGAGGACATGACGATCGTCGAGCCCTCGAACGTGTCTGTCCTGGCGCCGACTGAGGTCCCCACCCTGACCCTGGTGACGTGTTACCCTTTCTACTTCGTGGGCAGCGCCCCGCAAAGGTTCATCGTGCGTGCCGTGCCCCGATCCGAGGTCTTTTCCGGTGGGACGGAGGGGAAGCGGGTCGGAACACGGAGCGAGCAATCTGGAATAGAGTCGGAGACTTGATGGTTTAAGCCGTCAACATAAACCGGATCCCTGAAGGGATCACGAACAAAGGAGGAGTTGATGAGAAGTTGGAAGACATGGCTGGTGGCAGTGGTGGTAGTGGCGTTTTTGGTGCCCGCGGGCCTCGCGACCGCGCAGGATAGCACTTGGGTGAAAGTTGATTGCGGCAGGGTTATGAGGACCATTGGCAATACCGTGGTCCTCCGCCTCGACAGCACGAGCAAGACCAAGGTCTTCAAGAACGTGTCGCCCGATCTCCATTTCATCGTCAACGGTAAGGAAAGTACAGTCTACGATCTCAGAGAAGGCATGCAGGTTTGCGGTTACAGGGAGCAAGCTGCTCCGGCGCCCGCTTTCGTCATCATCGAGGAGCACGAGGTCGCGACCGTGGTTGACACTCCCGACAAGCACGACGCTCCACCTCCGGCGCCCAAGCCGGTTGCCAAGCCCGCTCCGGCCCCGGCCCCTGCCGCGCTGCCCCACACCGGCAGCTCGCTGCCGCTGGCTGGTCTCTTCGGCCTGATGCTGCTCGGCATCTCGGCTGGTATCGCGGTGATCCGTCGCTTCTGAGCGCGTTCAGTCGCTTTCTCAGGCGTCATCCCCGAGGGGGATGGCGCTTTTTTTGTGTCACGGGGTGAAGAAATCGAAGATGTTGCCGAGCATGCTGCTGTCGGCCTTGTACATCTCCGTGTAGCGGCAACGCTCGCAGGTCACGGTGGTAAAGCGTTTGCTCTGCACGTCGAAAACCTTGGTCAGGATCCCTCCGGTGGCCCTGAATTGCCCGACCTCGTAATCGGTGCCCCCACACTTCGAACAGGTGAAATCGAGGTGTTCCATTCTTTCTCCCACCAATCTCTACGGCTGTCGCGCCCTCGATATTCCAATCAATCAACGAGCAACCGGCAACGAAACCTGCAACCTGCGACCTGCGACCTGAGACCTTAGATCTGCGCTGTGCGACCTGGGACCTGGGACCTGCGACCTTGTGCCCCCCTGGGTCCGGATCAACCAAACAACAGCCGCCAACCGATAGCGAAGACCGCAACGTCTGCGAGCACGTGACTGATCCAACCCGGCCAGATCGAGCGGTAGCGGTGGTAGAGCCAGGCCCAGACCAGGCCGCCGACGAAGACCCCGGCCGAGGCGAGGACGGCAAATCCGGGGTCCAGATACCGGCTCACGGCGATGACGTGGTGCACCGTGAATATCGCCGCCGAGGCGATGATCGCGGCAGGCGTGGAGAGCAGGATCTCGCACTGGTGAAGGATGAACCAGCGGTAGACATACTCCTCGACCAGCGAGTTGACCAGGATCCACCCGACCGCACCCGTGAGATAGGCCCGCGGAGAGGCGAGGCCCATCTCCTTCGCTGCCGCCAGTAACGGCGCCGCTTCCATCCGCTGAACACCCACCAGCCACGCACCGAGAAAAATCAATCCGGCGAGGGCGAGGCCGCTGAGGGCGCCGGCTCCAAGGCCGCCCCACAAGGGCGGCGACCAGCTTGGCCGGCCCCGCTCCACCACGAGCCACCAGAATGCCGGAAACGACAGGAGCCAGATCTTGGCCCCGAGAAAAACGGCGTGGCCCAGGGGGCCCGGCGCCGCCACCATCGCCGCGAAAACACCCAGGCTCGGAACCGGTGCGATCAGGAGCAGGGCGAGTAATGCGCGACGGTGTTTCACGGAAGCCCGTCAATCGCCGGGCAGGACGAGGGTGGGGGGCAGGGACGAGGGTTCGGCCTCGGTCTCGTCGGCGAAAATCACCCTCACCGAGCGAAAGCGGTCGGCCCGCCAGTGATCCTCGAGCAGCAGCCAGGAGCGGACGAAATCGGCCACCCCCAAACGGCATCTCTCGCGCACCATCTCGATGTGGGCAGCGTCGGCAGCGCGCACTGAAAGCGTCGCGGTGATCCCGCGCTCGAGCTCCTCCATCTGCTCGTCCTCGTTGAATCGCAGCCAGCCGCTGGCGCTGTACTTCTCCATGCCGCCGGTGTGGATTGCCGGTGGCAGGGTGGGACGAATCGGCGGCGCATGGACCACGCACGACTGCCCGTCGACCTCGAGCCGCCATGGCTCGTCGAGCCGCAGGTGGTAGCGGTAGGTCACCGGCACCCGGATCTCGGTGAAGGTGGTGCCGAGCGGGATCAGGTCCCAGGCTACCCACAGCTCCTCGCTGCGGGTGAAGGTCTCCACCGCGTTGAACGCCGCCAGCTCGAGCCGGGTGGCGCTGTCCGGCGCCAGGCTTGGGATTGCGGCGACAAAGGTGTTGGTGATGGTGCCGGTCTTGAAGGCCGCAGCGATGCCGGCGGCGCCCTCCCCGAGCTCGCGGACGGCCTCGACGGCGGCGCGCCCCCCCTCGCCGGCTGTGCGCGCTAATTGAAGGACTGCGAGATAGGCGACGAAGGCAAGTGCCAACACGACCGCAGGCCAGCGCAAAGCGTGCAACAGCTCCAGCCCTCTGGAGCGATTCTGCTGTCGGATACCGTCAGGGGCGGGGTGATTCCTGTCGTCGGTCATTGTCAGCACGCTACCGGTTTCGGTCGGGCACCGCAAGGTTTCCCCTCGGCGCAAGCAACCCTGGGGCGTGCGGCGGCATCTCAGCTTGTGTGAACGGAATTTCAAAAACCCGAAAAGGAGAGCGGTCATGAGAGCATTTTCGAGGTCAGTCGTCTTGGTGTGTGCCCTGCTGTTGGTGGCGGGGTGGGGATTCGCGGATGAGCGGTACAGCGAGGTCTTCGACCAGACCTTCGAGCTTGGTTCGGGCGGAACGTTCGCCCTCGACAACGTGAACGGTGATGTCAGCGTCGAGGTCTGGGAGCGAGCGGAGGTTCACGTCTACGCTATCAAGTCGGCCAGCTCCCAGGAGCTGCTCGATCGGCTGGAGATCGACGTCGACGCCGGCCGTTCGGCGGTTCGTATCGACACCCGCTATCCGTCAACTCGCGATTATCAGAGCGAAGGGCGCTCGCACATGAAGGTCGAGTACACCCTGAGAGTTCCTCGGCAGGTGGCCATCGACGAAATAGAGCTGGTGAATGGAAATCTGACCGTGATTGGAGTCGAGGGTGGGGTTCATGCCGAATGCGTGAACGGGACCATAGTGGTCCGTGAGAGCGCGGGTGACGCAAGCCTGTCGACGGTCAACGGCGGCATCGAGCTCTACGCAGGCCGGCTTGGCGCTGGTGATGAGGTAGAGCTGGAATCGGTCAATGGTTCGGTGGACCTCTTTCTGAGTGGCTCAGCCGGCGCCGAGATTCGGGCCGAGTCGGTCAACGGTCGCATCCAAAACGATTTCGGGATCGAGGTCCACAAGGGCAAATACGTCGGCTCGAACCTCCAGGGGACCGTCGGCGGCGGCGGCGCGCGGGTCGAGATCGAGACGGTCAACGGCAAGATCGCGGTGCTTGGCTGGTAATCCCAACAGCGGGGGACGCAGCGGTGGCCGCGTCCCCCCGCTTGATCTTCGGCGCGCAGCGGGTAGAATGAGCCATCGTGCAGGATAAGGGCAACGCTGGAAAGACGCGGCATTTTCGATCCGCATCGGCCTACGAGGACCTGGTGGGTTTCTCGCGCGCGGTGCGTCGCGGCTCACGGATCGCCGTCTCCGGGACCGCGCCACTCGACGAGGAAGGCGAGACGGTGGTCGGCGACGCCTACGAGCAGGCGAAGCGTTGCCTGGAGATCATTCTCGCGGCGGTCGAGGGTCTCGGGGGTACTATCGACGACATCGTGCGGACCAGGATCTACGTAATCGATGCCTCCGATTGGGATGCCGTAGGTCGCGCCCACGGTGAGTTCTTCCGTGAAACCTACCCCGCGGCGACCATGGTCGTGGTGAAGGGGCTTCTCGATCCCCGCTGGCGGGTGGAGATCGAGGCCGAGGCCGAGGTCCTGTCCTGAGGCTGGCGGTGCTGGCGATCGTCGCCTTCGCAATGACGGCAGACGCCCAGGAGACCCGGCTGGTGCCCTTCGAGATGCCGGACCAGTTCGAAAACCTCCATTCCGAGCGGGAGTTCGCAGGCAGGGTGGTGGTCTTTCTGGGCAGCGGCCGCAAGGGATCGAAGTTCAACGAGTCCTGGGGGAGGGCCCTGGCGGGGGAGCTGGCCGGTGCCGTACGCGATGGCGATCTCCAGATCGTCGGTTTTGCGCACCTCAGCGGGGTGCCGTCCTTCCTGAGTGGATCGGTGAGAAAGCGGTTTCCCCAGAATCCCGAGGAGTGGGCGCTGCTCGACTGGAAGGGCTTTTTCGCCCGCACCTACGGCCGGACGAAGGGAGCGGCAAACCTCTATGCCTTCGACCGCTCGGGTCGGCTGATCCACCTTTTGGGGGTGCGTGAGGTGGACCGAAAGCAACTGAACGACGTGGTGGCGGCGCTGCACAAGGCGCTGGCGACCGGCGATGAAACCGAGCCGTAAGCTGAAGATATAGCCTCCCGCGTGTTATACTCCGCCCATCGAGGTGGATGAGTACCTCCTGAACAACTGCTTTCTCCCGGCGTGGGCGGCGGCGGAGGGGACAGGGGCCGGCCTTGGGCGAAGCTTCGCCCGCTCTGCGGTAGGGTTGGGCGGAAAATGAACAATCTTCCCCGCCTCCTCCTCATTGACGAGAACTCGGGTGATCGTGAGCTCGCCTCCCTGGTGTTGGTGGGTCAGTTCGGGGATATCGAGATCGAGGCGGTGGGGACCGCCGCCGAGTTCAGCCGTGCACTCGCCGCCGGGCGATTCGGCCTGGTCATCACCGAGGCACATTTTTCATGGGGTAACGGCCTCGAGCTGATCAAGCTGGTGCGGGAGGTGCGGCCGGACTGTCCGGTGATTCTCTTCACTGCGGCCGGGGGAGAGGATTTTTGGGGCGAGGCCCTGCGGCTCACCGTCGACGGCTTTGTATCCAAGTCATCGGAGGGATACGTCGGTCTGCCGGCAGCGGTGCGTTCGGTGCTCTTCCGCAGCCGGAGGCGAGCGCTGGCGAGCTCGCGAGACGCGCCCTACCGCAGGCTCGTGGAGGGTTTGCCGGTTGGCGTCTTCGTGGCCACCCTGGATGGTGAGATCCTCGAGGCCAACCCCGCCTTCGCAGGCATGCTCGGTCTCTCCGATCCCGAGGAGGTGGCGCGATCGAGCTTCCCGGGCTTCTTTGCGCAGCCGTCCGCCGCCGACACCTGGAGATTGCAGATCGCTGCTTCGCGCAGCGTCGGCAACCTCGACGCTGAGATTCGGCGTGCTGACGGCGTCCTGATGTGGGTTCGAATCTCCTCATGGGTGGTGGAGGACGCGGCATCCGGCGTTAGCCACATACAGGGAATCGTCGAGGAGACCGGGGAGTACCACCTGGCGCAGGAAGAGCTGGCAAAGCAGACTCGCGCCCTTGCGCGCTCGAACGACGAGCTCGAGCAGTTCGCCTACGTCGTCTCCCACGATATGCAGCAGCCGTTGAGCCTGGTATCGAGCTATCTCGAGCTTCTTGGTGAGGCTTGCCGTGGGAAGCTCGAAGCTGAGGATCTCTCCTATCTCGAGCGGGCTATGGCCGGCGCCGTGCGCATGCAGGCAATGGTGGACGCCGTCCTGGGGTACGCCCGCGTCGACGCCCGCGGTGGGGATTTCGAACCGGTCGATCTGGAAGCCGTGCTGCTCGAGGTAGAGAACAGGCTGCGGGAGGAGATAACCTCCGCCGAGGCGGAGATCACCCACGACCCGCTGCCGTCGATTGTGGCGGACGAGGGGCAGATGGAGCAGTTGCTGCAGAACCTGATCTCCAACGCCCTCAAGTTCGCCGGCGACCATCCACCACGGGTGCATCTGGCCGCGGAGGAACAGGAGAAGGAGTGGTTGATTTCGGTGCGGGACGAGGGCGTCGGGCTCGACTCCAAGGCGGCCGATCGCATCTTCGTGATGTTTCAGCGCCTGCACACCGAAAAGGAGTATCCGGGGACGGGAATCGGCCTGGCGATCTGCAAACGGATCGTGGAACGGCACGGCGGACGCATCTGGGTGGAGTCTCAACCGCAGCACGGCGCGACGTTTTGGTTTACGATGCCAAAGAGGCCGGATGATGATGAGGAGGGTAATTCGTGAGGATTCTGGAAGGGCTGCATGCGGGCTGAGGACGGTCCAGCCGAGCTGAGGCGGGACGAGACGGTTCGTTTGCTGCTGGTCGAGGACAACGTCGACGACGCCGAGCTGATCCGCACCAAGCTCGCGAGAGGTCGGCGTCTCCGGGTCGAGGTCACTCACGTGGACCGGTTGGAGAAGGGTCTCGCTCAGCTCGCGGCCGGCGACCACGATGTGGTTCTGCTGGATTTCTCGCTGCCCGATAGCTTTGGACTCGATACCTTCCGGCGGGCTCACACGGCCGCGCCGAGAGTACCGATCATCGTGCTCACCAGCCTCGACGATAACGAGCTCGCGGTTCAGGCCGTGCGCGAGGGCGCTCAGGATTATCTGGTCAAGCGTGAGGCGGATACCCGTCTGCTCGTGCGCGCCATCCTCTACGCCATGGAGCGCCAGCGTGCCGACGACGCCCTGCGCGACAGCGAGGAGCGGTTTGCCCTGGCGGCGCGCGGCGTCAACGACGGACTTTGGGATTGGAACCTCGTCAACGACCGCGTCTTTTTCTCACCGCGCTGGAAGTCGATGCTCGGTTTTGCTGAAGCGGAGGTTGGTGACAGCCCGCGTGAATGGTTGGACCGCATCCATCCCGACGACCGCCCCCCGTTCCGCCGCCATCTCGACGCTCACCTGGCCGGGGACGCCGAGCAGCTCGAGTTCGAACACCGCATGCGGGATGCGGCGGGCGAGTATATTTGGGTGCTGGCACGGGGAGTTGTGGTGCGGGACGACGACGGCAAGCCCTACCGGATGGCCGGATCGCAGACCGACATCACCGCGCGCAAGCGGGCCGAACACCAGCTCCAGCATGACGCGCTCCACGACGGGCTCACGGGTCTGGCGAACCGGGTCCTGTTCATGGACCGGCTGGCCTGTGCGCTGGCCGACCTCCAGCGGCGCGCCACGCCCCACTTCGCGGTCCTTTTCTTTGATCTCGACCGCTTCAAGAACGTTAACGACAGCCTCGGCCACACTCTGGGGGACAAGCTCCTGGTGGGCATAGCCCGGCGCCTCGAGCACTTCCTGCGACCCGGGGACACGGTTGCTCGCCTGGGCGGGGATGAGTTCGCCATTCTCCTCCACAGGGTGGAGACGGCCGGCGGGGCGATTCACGTAGCCGATCGGATCCAGGAAATCCTGAACATGAACTTCTCCATCGACGGGCACGAGGTCTTTGTCACCGCCTCCATCGGCATCGCCCACAGCGCCACCGGATACTTGAACCCGGAAGAAATCCTGCGCGATGCCGACATCGCCATGTACCGGGCGAAGGCGGGGGGCAAGGCGCGCTACGAGATCTTCGATCGTGACATGCACCAGAGTGCGGTGGCGTTACTCAAGCTGGAGACCGAGCTGCGGCAGGGGGTGCAGCGCGAGGACTTCGTCATGCACTACCAGCCCATCGTCTCGCTTGACCACGGGCGCATCGTTGGTTTCGAGGGCCTGGTGCGCTGGCAACACCCCGAGCGGGGACTGGTGTCACCGACCCAGTTCATCGCGGTTGCCGAGGAAACCGGACTGATCGTGCCGTTGGGGTGGTGGGTGTTGCGCGAGTCCTGCCAGCAAACGCGTGAGTGGCAGATTCGTTTTCCCGCAGAGCCGCCCCTCTGGATCAGCGTCAACATGTCAGGCAAGCTGTTCATGAAGAAGAAGATGGTCGACCACCTCATGAGCATCCTCGAGGAGACCAGTCTCGAACCGAGCAACCTGCGCATCGAGGTCACCGAGAACGTGATCATGGACCACGCCGATGTGGCCATTCGCAACCTGATGGAGCTCAGGGCGCTGGGTGTACAGCTCAGCATCGACGACTTCGGAACCGGGTACTCTTCGCTCAGCTATCTGCAGCGCTTCCACTACGACGAGCTCAAGATCGACCGGTCGTTCGTCAGCAAGCTGGGCCAGGTCGGAGACTCTCGGGCCATCATCGAGACGATCCTCAGCCTCGCAAACAACCTCGGCATCGGCGTGGTAGCCGAGGGCATCGAGACCGCCGAGCAGGTTGACCGCTTGCGGAAGATGGACTGCCCCCACGGCCAGGGATACTGGTTCTCCAGGCCCCTCACCGGCCCAGCCGCGACCGAGCTGATCGCCGCCGCACCCACCTGGTAGCGCGCCCGGCGCGCCCGCAGGGCGCGAATTCTCAATTTTGAATTCTCAGTTCTCAATTCCAACCCACTCGCCCGGTTGGGTGCCTCGAACTCAAAATTGAGATTTAAGAATTAAGAATTCGACGGCAGGCGTCAGCGTGCCACGTCAGCAATACGAATGGGCATCCGTCGTGGTCCCCAGTCCCCGGCGGGGCCGTCGAAGCGTCCGGCGCAGCGGGTTCCGCAGGCTCGGCAGCAGCCGTCGTCTTTGAGGTTCCACGCGGTCTGCCGGTACCAGTCGCGGCCGATGAGCAGTTCGCCGCATCGGTGGCAGTAGGTGCTGCCGCCGGCCTCGTCCACCACGTTTCCGGTGTAGGCGTAACGGACGCCGTTTTCGAGGGCGATGCCACGCGCGCGGCTGAGGGTCCGGGCAGGTGTGGGCGGTACGTGACCCATCTTGAAGTCGGGGTGGAAGGCGGTGAAGTGCATGGGCACGTCAGGGCCGAGGGTGTCCACCACCCACCGGGTCATCTCGTCGATCTCGGCCTCGGAGTCGTTTTCGCCGGGGATGAGCAGGGTCGTGAGCTCGACCCAGACATCGGTCTCTGCCACCAGGTACTCGAGGGTTTCGAGGACCGGTTGTAGCTTACCGCCGCAGAGGCTCTTGTAGAAATCCTCCGTGAATGCCTTGAGGTCGACGTTGGCCGCGTCCATGTGGGAGAAGAACTCTTGCCGCGGTTCGGGGAGGATCTCGCCGGCGGTGACTGCCACCGTTGCGATTCCGAGCTCGTGGCAAGCGGCAGCCACGTCCACCGCGTACTCGAGAAAGATCACCGGGTCGTTGTAGGTGAAGGCGACGCTACGGCAGCCGAGCCTTTCCGCTGTACGGGCGAGGGCCTCGGGCGAGGCCGCGTCGGCCAGGGTGTCGAACTCGCGGGACTTGGAGATCGACCAATTCTGGCAGAAGCGGCAGGCCAGGTTGCAGCCGGCGGTGCCGAAGGAGAGGACCCCGGTCCCCGGATAGAAATGGTTGAGCGGCTTCTTCTCGATGGGGTCGACACAGAAGCCGGAAGAGCGGCCATACGTGGTCAGAACCACGCCACCGTCGAGGCACTGGCGCACGAAGCAGAAACCGCGCTGCCCCTCCTTGAGCTTGCACAGCCGGGGACACAACTCGCAAAGCACGCGGCCGTCGTCGAGCGTGCGCCAGTAGCGACCGGGAACCACGGAGCTCATCGAATCTCCACTCTTCATTGATGGGTCTCCCGCGCAAGGATGTCAACCCGCCGACAGGAGCGAATGTGGCCGCAGCCGGGGATCGCCGGCGAGCGGCCACCCGTTCACGGCGGTGGGTCACGGCGCCCGCCTTGTCACGGCGTAGCCCGACGGGCGAAGCCGGTAAGGGCGCCAGTAACCCGACAGATACTCGACGGGAACGGATGGGGCCGCAGCTGGGAATCGCCGGCGAGCGGGCACTCGCTGGTGACGGTTGGTCACCGCACCCGCAGGGTGCGAGTACGTCCGGTCTGCGCGCCTAAACGCGGGCAACTGGCCCCGTCTCGTTCAGGCCGCTTCCCCGCGCCGGTAATTCCGAATTCCGAATTCCGAATTCCGAATTCCTAATTCTGCATTCAGCCCTTGGCTGGAAGCAGCTTCCCGCTCACCTCGCCGAAACCCACGCGGATTCCGTTTGCTTCGCAATGCCCGCGCATGAGGACCGTGTCGCCGTCGGCGAGGAACTTCCTCGTCTCGCCGTTTGACAGCTCGACGGTTTCCGTGCCCCGCCAGCTCAGCTCGAGCATCGAGCCCCGCTCGTGCTTTTCGGGTCCGCTGATGGTGCCCGAGGCTAGAAGATCGCCGGGCTGGGCATTACAACCGTTGACCGTGTGGTGGGCCAGATGCTGGCAGATGCTCCAGTACATGTACTTGAAGTTGGAGGTTGCGATGGGCTCGGGCGCGTCCATCTTCTCCGACTGCAGCAGAACCTCGAGGCGAATATCGTAGGCGCAGCCTCCGGGGTTCCTCAGATAGTCGAGCGGCTCGGGGTCGTCCTGGGCGGGGCCTGAGCAGCGGAATGGCTCGAGGGCGTCCAGGGTCACAACCCACGGTGAGATCGAGGTGCCGAAGTTCTTACCCAGGAAGGGGCCCAATGGCACGTACTCCCACTTCTGGATGTCGCGCGCCGACCAGTCGTTGACCAGCACCATGCCGAAGATGTGGTCCGCGGCCTTGTCGATGGGGATCGGCTCACCGAGGGCGTTGCCCGGGCCGACGAAAAAGCCCATCTCGAGCTCGAAGTCCATCAGCCGGCTCGGCCCGTAGCTGGGGCTCTCGGCGTCATCGGCCTTGGTCTGGCCCAAGGGTCGGCGCACATCGGTGCCGCTCACGACCACCGAGCTCGAGCGGCCGTGGTAACCCACCGGCATGTGGAGCCAGTTGGGCTGGAGCGCGTTGTCGGGGCCGCGAAACATGATGCCGACGTTGGTGGCGTGCTCGCGGGAGGAGTAGAAGTCCGTGTAGTCGCCGATTGCGGCGGGGAGAAGCATCTCGACGCTCGCCATGGGATGGAAGGCCGCGTCGCGCAGCCCGGAGTCATCGCGCAGGGTCGGCTCGTCGTGGCGGAGCAGGTGGGTGAGGGCTTCCCGTGCCTCCCGCCAGGCCGGGCGACCGAGGGCCATGAAGGCGTTGAGAGTGGGCTCACGGAACGCTGAGCCGTCTCCGAGCGCCAAACCGGTGAGAAGCCCGCGCTCCGCGAGTACCGAGAGATCGAGGATCTGCTCGCCGATTGCCACACCGATCCTCGGCGATGCGCCCGCTGCCGGGCGGAATACACCGTAAGGGAGGTTCTGAATCGGAAAGTCGGATCCGGTGGGGACGTCGATGAAGGAACGGAGATCCGGGTCGAGGCTTGTCATCGGTGGAGTACTCCTTGGTCGATCAGGTCAGAAGACCGAGACCGCGCAGCTCGTCGCGCGGCTCGTCGAAATCGCAGCTTCCAAATGAGGTGAGTCCAGAGCGACGGGCCTGGGCCACCTGCTCGGTCGTGGCTTTCAGGTCTCGCCAGCTCAGACTTTCGCCGCCGATCTCGAAGGCCTCGGGGTCCTCCTCCGCCACGATCTCGATCAGGCGGGTCACCGGCAGGTCGTGCGCGCGCGCCATAACCGCCGCGACGAAGAGGTTGAGGAAGCCGTGAACCATTGTGCCCAGGGCAGGGTCGTACTGGCGAACGGGGTGGTGGAGCCCCTGGGTAGCCTTGAGCGGCACCTCAGTGACGGTGCAGATGGCGATGGCCGCTGCCACGGCCTCCGGATCCGGCACCGCCGCCGCCTCGAGACCACCGCAGCGGATCTTGAGGCCGGCGCGGCCTGAGGCGCGGGGGGTACGATTGGCGTCGCGCGCCGCGGCCACGGCCGCGGGAAGACGAGGGCGCCAGTCCCCAAGGATCGAGACCTCGAAGAACGGCGTCACGGGAACCGTCGAACCGTCGTCCAACCGTCGCCACCCATCCGCCACCGCGATCGCCGCTCCACCCTTGGCCGGCAGGCGAACCTCGAAGACGTCCGCGATCGCCCGCCTGCCCTGACGCGCGGCCAGTCCGCGTAGCGCTTCAACGTCCTCGTCGATTCCATCGAGGAAGGAATCGGCCGTGTCGCCGCCCCGTCCGAGGACGGCGAGCGAGACCGGCAGATCGGGTTCATCCGCCCGTTTGAGGAGGGGCTCGAGCTCATCCAGGCGCGCGGCAGGGCAGACGAAGCGCGCCAGCATCCACCCTTCCGGTTGGCGGCGGTGTCTCAGGTACTCCGCGAAGGCTTCGTCCATCGGTAGGCGCGCCGGTGGGAAGAGGCCGGCGTAGTCGATGATGCCTTCGAGCAGGCTTTTCGCGCAGGGGTCCATCCGTTCTCCGATCGCCGCCGAAATCGATTCTGCGATCCCGTCGCGTATGGTATCACCCGCCGGCCGCGGGCAGGACCCGCGGCTACGGTCGCGTCTCGGGTCCCCTCCGAGAGCAGGCTCTCGTCGGGCACCCGAGTCCGCGCCCTAGCGCGCTTTCAGCGCGCCGGCGGGTTCAACTGACACCGCGAACGGCCACCGGCAATTTCTT
>Ga0209013_10001311_pt1 | contig 22921 bp, 22 predicted proteins | sample Cruoilmetagenom2_FD_187291 | JGI IMG/M metagenome (GOLD analysis project Ga0209013, IMG submission 187291) | Oil polluted marine microbial communities from Coal Oil Point, Santa Barbara, California, USA - Sample 2 (SPAdes) (version 2) | ecosystem: Environmental > Aquatic > Marine > Oil seeps ... | reverse complement strand
TCCCTCAACTACAGCCTGACTTTTATATATCTTTTTAATTTTTCGTATTTCATTCATCGTCTAACTCCCCAAATATCTATTACATTAATAATATATACATTTTTCAAAATGAGTATTTAAATATGAATTTTATTAGTTTTTAAGTGAACTATATCAATTTAGAATAGATAAGTTTGACTTGAGCGGGGAATCGTATAAAATTGAATATTTCAGGAGAGAATATGTTTGAAAATGAACTTAAGGTCGGATTAGAGGCTGTTGATAAGGCAATGATAATCAGCAGAAAGATCCAAAAAGCACTTACGGCAGGGGACAAGCTCGATAAATCGGACAGAAGTCCGGTAACCATAGCGGATTTCGCATCTCAGGCAGTGATCTGCAGTATTCTGAACAACTCATTCCCGGATATTCCAATAGTCGGAGAAGAAGACTCTACTGATCTGAAAAAACCTGAAAATAGCGAAGTTTTAAATAATATTAATAATTTTCTTAAAAATGAAAAAGATATGTTCGGTATCCTTTATGAGCAGGACATACTGAAAAGCATAGATCTGGGTAACGGAAAACCGAATAACAATATTTTCTGGACCCTTGATCCTATCGACGGTACAAAGGGATTTCTCCGCGGGGAACAATATGCAGTGGCCCTGGCTCTGATAAAAAACGGAAAAGTGGCTCTCGGAATATCAGGGTGCCCTAATCTGGATATTGAGGGGGAGGCCGGGAATGAAGGATTTATATTTTATGCTGTCAGAAATAGAGGTTCTTATAAGATAAATTGCCAGACTGAGAAAACCGAAGTGATCGCAGTGACAGATCATCTTGATAAATCACAGATGAGATTTGTCCAGAGCTACGAATCCGGCCACGGGGATCTGGAGCTTCAAATAGAAATTGCAGAAAAGTTGGAGATAGGAGAGCCACCCGTACAATTGGACAGCCAGGTCAAATACGGAATCGTAGCATCAGGAAATGCAGAAATATATCTGCGAATTCCCAATCCCAAATCACCGGATTACAAAGAGAAGATCTGGGACCATGCGGCAGGAAGTATTATAGTAGAGGAGGCCGGAGGAATTGTCACAGATATCAAAGGGAGATCTCTCGATTTCAGTCTCGGGTCTACATTGGAGGGTAATACGGGAATTCTTGCAACTACTTCAGGACTTCAGAAAGAAATTCTGGAGATCATAAGCAATTCATGATATTTCCAGTTTGAACCACTGAAATGGAATTATTACAGATTGTGAAGATAGTTTCTCTCATCGTCATTTTATTGATCCTCCTAAAACTGAAGACCAATATATCTCTGGCCCTGTTCATCCTCTCAATTTATTCAATACTCCTCTTCTCACTCAATATCAGTGGAGTCCTCTCTGCTTCCATTGACATTCTTATAGATAAAACATCGGTAAAACTCTATATAATTATTGTTTCAGTGCTTTATATAACAATGATCCAGAAAAAGAAAAAAATGTTTGACCAGCTTCTCTCTTCTCTAAGGTCCATTTTCAGAAACGATAAGATCGTATCCATGATAGCACCATCGATCATTGGGCTTCTACCCATGCCGGGAGGAGCTCTAGTCTCCGCACCTCTAGTGGAGAAAGCAACAGAGAAAATGGCAATGAGCAATGAGTTTAAAACGTATCTGAACTACTGGTTCCGGCATATATGGGAATTTGTCTGGCCGATCTATGCAGGCCTTCTGCTGTTCGAAGCAATGTCAGGGATAGCTCTTAAAACAATTGTTTTTCATCAGGCACCCTATACTATTCTAAATATTCTGACAGGATATATTGTAATTACTATCTACATGAGAGCAAACAATATTAAGCTTCTCCGGAACTCCAAAAATGGAACAGCTGGAAGTACAATAAAAGATTTTATAGCCGGTATCTGGCCGGTTCTTATGATAATATTCCTCTTCTTCATTTTTTCCATACCTCTTTATATTTCTATGATCATAACCTCTATCATGCTTACTTTAATAAAAAGGGTCAGATTTAAAGAAGTGGTAAAAATGCTTTTTTCCAAACTGATAGGAAGGACAATGCTTCTGATGGGATCTGTTCTGGTTTTTCAGAAAATAATCTATATTTCACATATCTTCGGTTCTACAGGCTCTGAAGATATTTCATTCACACTCCTCCTTTTCCTCTGCTTTTTGATCTCATTTTCGATAGGTTTTCTTACAGGGGTAAACACTGCTTATATAGCGATCTCTTTTCCAATTCTGCTCCCGCTTATCCAGGGACTTCCCAATTATGTGAACTTGTCCATATATATCTATGTGATCGGATTTTCAGGAATTCTCCTCTCTCCCGTCCATCTATGCCTCGTTTTCACTAATGAATATTTCAAATCCAACCTTCTAAAGGTTTACAAATATTTATTTCCGCCTGTTTTTATTTTAATGATATTTTCAACTTTTATAGTAATATTCACGTAGACTATGTTTAGGCCCTCATATTGACAATAATATGTTAATTATTTAGACTGTGTGGACCGAAAGGTGGAGCTGAAAATGTATAAGATTGGATTAACAGGTGGAATATGTACAGGGAAAACCTACGTTCTCAAAGTATTAGAGGAGGTGGGATGTTACACCACCAAGGCGGATATTCTGGCAAAAAATATTATTTTTTCAGAAAATTCGGAGATATCATCAAAAATTGTAGAAGTGTTCGGTGAAGACATATATGATAAAGAGAGCGGGTTAAACAAAGAAAAATTTTCCAAATTACTCTTTGAAGATCCTGAAAAGAGAAATTTTATTAATAATTTCATCCATCCTCTTGTTGCTAAAGAGAGGGATAAAACGTACAAAGAACTTGAAAAAGCGAAGATCAAAGGATATTTTGTTTATGAATCTGCTCTACTGGTAGAATCGGGGACATACAAGTCTTTTGATAAGATCATTGTGACCTACACAAATTCCGAAGAGCAGATGAAGAGATTGACAGAGAGAGATAACATATCGGAAGAAGAAGCCGGGAAAAGAATACGTGCTCAGTTTCCGGTTTCAGAAAAGCTTAAAGTAGCAGATTATTCTATCGATACCAGCGGATCGTTTGAAACAACCAGGAAAAATACATTGGAAACCTTCCATTTATTAAAAAGGAATTTTGAAGAGAATAAAAAATGAATAAGTCAAAATTATTATCAGCATCACTCAAGATACTAAAAATCCCAAGGGATTCAGGTATCGAAGAAATAATCAAGGCATACCTGGCATTGACAAATACAGTGAAGTTTAACAAAGTGTTCATCTTGAATGAAGAACTTAAAGAAGAGTTCATAAAATACCATGAGGCATATGTCATCTCGGTCAGAGAAATGTCAGATAACATTTCTGATTCAGCACCGGGATATTATCCTTCCGGACATATTTTTGACATCCTCTATAATCAGGGAATATACCACCTTCTGAAAGAAAATTATTTGAAAGCGGGGGAAAAACTTGAAGAAGCAGCCCGTATGAAAAAAGATAATGTTAATCTCCAGATATATCTGGGGTACATTCTTCACAAAAGAAAAAACTACTATGCTGCTGAAAATTACTTTTTGAAGGCAGCTAAGATGGACAATGAGAATGAATATGCTGTTTTTCTTCTCGGAAAAACCTATATAAGTGCCGGAAAACTCGATAAAGCGTCCGCGACTTTCAGAAAAGTTGAAACCATGTCTTTTTATAACAATGAAATAAAAGCCGAGACAAAAGACGCTTTCAGAGAAATTGAAAAAATAAGAATGAAAAACAGTAAAAAATCAATTATCTCCCGGGTCTTCAAGAAATAGGCCGCCTTTATACAGATCCTTCTCCCCTTCACTTTTTGCAATAACAACAGTCCCTATACTATCGCTGAAAACATTGATCATTGTCCTGAACATATCAAGGGGGCGGTCAACGGCAAGCATGGTCCCGATTATTATCGCCACATCCGCATCTTTAAATCCTATTGCCTGAGTAACAATAAATATTACAACCAGTCCTGCACTTGGTATCCCGGCTGCACCAATGGATGCAAGCAGTGCAGTTATAACTACAACAAACTGTTGCACCAGAGTTAATTCCAGCCCCATTACCTGGCTGATAAAAATAACACCTGCACACTCATAAAGCGCAGTTCCATCCATGTTTATTGTAGCGCCAAGAGGGAGTACAAAAGATGATATCCGGTTTGAGACTCCCGCATTTCTTTCAACATTTCGCATTGTAAGGGGTAGGGTAGCGGATGAGGAACTTGTGGAAAATGCAGTAGCGAGCGCTGAGGCCATCGCCTTATAGTGTTTGACAGGACTGATCCTGGTAAGGAGAAAAAAAATCAAGGGCAGAGTGATCAGGAGATGAATTGATAAACCTGCGGCAATTGTGAACATATATTTCCCAACAGCTTTTATCATATCAAAGCCGGTATTGGCAACCACCTTGGCCATTAATCCGAAAACTCCGATAGGCGCTAGTTTAATAATTATTTCCGTTACCTTCATCATTAATTCAAAAAACGAATTAAAAATACTTTTGATCAGATTGCCATTTTCGGGTTTTAACCTGGAAATACCCACACCAAGTATTATCGAGAAGAATATCACCCCAAGCATATCTCCGGAAGATGCTGCATGTACAGGATTCAATGGTATCATTCTGATAAGAATATCCATTAATGACCCCGGAGTTTTCAAATCACCTGGATCGAATCCCTGATTAACCGGTATGTTTACTCCGACACCGGGTTTTAAAAGATTTGACAATGCAAGACCAACAAGTATTGCAAGCATACTGGTTACAATATAATAGGTCATTGTTTTCAGCCCTATTCTTCCAAGCTTCTTACCTTCACCAATGTTTGACACACCACTGACAATCGATGTGAAGATAAGGGGGACTATTATCATTCTCAAGAGCCGGATGAATATTGTCCCGAGGGAGGAGAACACCGTGAATAAAGTACCGGAAGGTTCACTACCATATATACTTTGAAAAATAACACCTGCAACAGCTCCGAGGGCCATTGCAATCAGGATCTGCCAGTGAAGTTTCAGCTTCATAATTCCTCCTTTGGAATGATAGAAATCTATGTTATAGTTTTCATTCTAATGAAATGGACGGGCATTTTCAAGGAAACATTTTATATCTCATCGATACATCTTTCCACAAAAATTCTCGGTTTTCTTGAAAAACTTCTGATTGCATATATTTTCGGTGCTTCTGAAGTTTCTGATGCCTATTTTTTCTCTTTTTCAGTTTTTATAATAATTTTTGATTTTTTTAATGAGTCCACTTCCCCTGCATTGCTCCCGGAATATGTAAAATGCCGCTCATCAGAAAAAAGGAGGGAGTTGCTAAACTCTGCATTTTCTTATTTGTTGACAACCGGAATCCTATTGTCCTTTATAATATTTTTTTTCTCCCCGTGGATCATAGAGAATTTTTCTGATTTCCCCCCGGTTACCGCAGAGATTACAATATCATATTTAAGGATAATCTCTCTTGGAATTGGATTTGTCATAGCGTCAATTTCGACATATCTCTTTATTAATGCAGGCCAGAAATTTCTCCCCGCATCAATGGGAGATCTTATGTTCAAGCTAACCGGGTCAGCCCTGATCCTTTACACATTTATCGATAAAAATGTCGGACTCCTTCCTCTGGCAATCGGAATTGCTGTCGGGTCATTAATGAAACTCTCCACCCATATCATCTATCTCAGGAAAAGAGGATTAAAACCCTCACTTGATTTCAATCCGGGTATGAAAAAAGTACTTAAGCTTTCAGTACCCATGATAATAGGGATCTTTTTTGCAAAATTCAGGATAATTTTCGATAATTATCTGGTTTCCGGAATGGCAGTAGGGAGCGTTACTGCTCTTCAATACGGATACAGAGTCATGGAGTTTGGAATAGTGGTCCTTCTTGAGCCTTTTTCAACAGTCATCTTCCCTGAGTTTGTAAGACTTATAGATAAAACAGAGCTCTTTATAGAAAAAATTTCCTCAGGCTTAAAACTGCTGCTAACGATCTTTCTTCCGGTATCTGTATTAGCATATATATTCAGACTGGAGATAATTACAATATTATTCGGCCGGGGAGCATTTGAGCAGGCTGATATTCTAATCACTTCTGCGGCATTCTCTTATTATGCATTATCCATGTCATTTATCTGTATTGATCTGCTCTTATCCAGAAGTCTTTTTGCTCTGGGGGATACGACTTTCCCAGCAGCCTTTGAGGTAACATCAATAATGTTTCATATCCTATTCGCTCTTTCGTTCAAATCAGCAGGGATACATATAATTTCACTTTCATTTCTCCTGAACAGGATCATAAAGTCTCTCCTCCTGTACATACGGTTCAGGGTCAGGATCGGATCTCACATTAAAGCAGGAGCTTATTCCCTAAAAGTGATATTTTTACTTTTACTGGATATTCTTTTTATAGGATTCTTAAAGAGCTCTATCAAATTGTTTGAAAGCAGCGGAATTATCACATTTGCACTTTTATCTCTTATATTCGCCATTATTTACCTGAGCGGAATTTATTTTACAGGGATATTAAAAGAGATAATTGATATGTTCTCAAAGCCGGAAGCTCAGGCCTGAAGAGTCCTTTCGAATTGTGAAAACACCATACCAAGCAGAGATTCTTCGGAATAAAAAATATTTCTTCTCAAATTGTTAATTGTAGGTTTAATATAATTGAAGAAATTTTTATTTCCTGAATCATTCTGGTATCCGAAAGTCCCTAACGCCTTAATATTTCTCTGGTAAGCCGTTAGATAGATTTGTTCCATTTCATAATCATCCCTGTCATTAAACAGAGAGAAAAAATATGCAGAATGCTCAGGCTTCATATATGAATCAAACACAAACGACACCGCATCATAATGTTCAGGAGCCTGGAGAGAATCCTGGAAATCTATCAGAAAAAGATCTTCACCTTTAATAAATATATTTCTGGAGTGGAAATCTCTGTGGGCAAAAAACCTTTTATTGTCCAAGCTATTAAGTTTTTTAATTATTTCTTCAAAGAGCTCATCATGTTTTTCCCAACCGGGAATCAGTTTTTTTACAAAATTTTTAATAAAGAAATTAATTTCAAATTCTATTTTATTGTCATCCATTATATATAGGGTCTGCTCCGGGGGTATACTTTTCAATTGTTCCAATATCGAATCGATTGCTACTTTAACTTTAAGCAAATCATCTTCAGATGATTCGGAAAAATACTGCTGAAGAGAAATGTCACCTATATCATCCTGAATAAGTATATCGTCTCCTATCTGGTCAATTATCTTCGGAACATGCATCCCGTTCCTCCGGTACAGATCTGTATAAGCCCGAATCCTGTTTATCTCTTCAGAATTCCCGCAGGGGTAAACCATTGCCACAAGAGAACCGCTTCCTGTAAATATCCTGTAATAATCTCTAATGGATGCATCTCCGGTAAGTTTTGTAATTTTTTCTATATTTTTGATATGCTTTTTAAGTCGGCCCGCAAGAGTAGTTTCAGCTTTTCCGTTCATACTCAAATACCAGAATGTTTTCTCCCGGGATAAATGAAACTATGAATTTTCCGGAAAGTGCCTCAGGCCCGATGATCACATGAGGTGCGAACCCGGTCATATGATTCCTGAACTTAAGGAGAGGCCATATCTCTGCCTGTTTTCTCACAAAAATATATTTCCCAAGTTGAACATTTACAGCTCCAAGGAAGTATTTAAATACCTTTCCATTTGAAAGATATTTTGACCTTGGAATCATAGATATTCCCATTTCTGAAGCAAAATCACTTCTGATCGATATATTTTCTGCACCGGTTTCGATAATGGCCAGGGCATTCTTTGAATTACAGATTACAGGGACCATAGGATAGTTATATCCATACCATGGTATTTTTAAAACAACCATTTTTTTATTTTTCAACATATCAGAATCAAATCTCTCTTTTGATCTCAAAATCAGTTGATTGTTAATGAAATCTAGAGAAACAATTCTGTTTTTTACCATAGCAGGATTTAAATTAGCGTCAAAAAAATCAGAACGTGGTTTGGGAATGTAATTACCGAACATACCCCCCAGGGTAAATTTGCCGAAATCAATAGACTTGGAATAAATGTTGAAACCATCAAGATTGCCCGATTCAGCTCCAACCTGCACCACTATCCTGCCTCCCCTAACTGATTTCAGGTCCTCTCTCAGATCTCTACTGTGGATCAGCCATCCCGAAGTATTCCCTGTATCCAGGAGTATGCTATATTTTTTTTCCCCGCTGTTCAGAGCAATACTTCTCAACGCACTCTTCCCTTTATTTTCAAATGGAATTTCAATTTTATCGCTATCAGAATTAATGTGGAAAACTTTATCAATTTTTCTTTTATATAACTTATAATTCTGTTTTAGATTGGCATAATATTCCCTATTCTTCTTTTTCCCCAGGATTTTCATCCTTTTTTTATAGAGGAGAGACAACTTTTCGAAATCTTTAACTGTCCTGTAAAATTTGGATGATATAAGAAAATACAGGTGAGAATTACCAAAACCGGATCTGTGATTACGCAGTTCTGATAAAAAAGATTCTGCTTTAAAGAAATTCCGTTTATACAATTCAATATAAAATCTCAGCTGTAAAAACACAAATAACTGGTTCTCTTTTTCAGAGGAGTTTGCCACTATATCCTCCACTTTAATAAGATCACCTTTTGCAAGCGCCATCATACCCTCAAGCGCCTTCAGCCCGGGAACATTTTCTTCTGAGATCCTCATCCTGGCCATAAATTTTTCGGCCCTTTTTAACTCTCCTTCTCTTATCAGTGATTCAAGGTAAATGAGCTGAAATTCAATATCAACATTTTGCCGGCCGGGTTCACTGTAACTTTCTATTATTTTTCCGAAATCGCCTTCGAGATATGCCTCTTTAATATCATCCTTATTCGAATTCCCCCTAAGAAACGGAATCATCACAAATATCAGCATTAGTATGAGAACAGTAAGTGATTTTCTGTTCCGGCTTTTTATCATTTCGGTTTTACCTCCGTTAGCTACCTGTATAAGATCCTCTGTTTTATTAATACTCTTAACCATCCCGTATTTCACCTTGACAAAAATGATATAATAAAACTAATAAAATATCGAATCTATTTTAGGAGAGAGAAATGACTGAAAGTAAAACAAAAGACAATAAAAACAAATTCGAATTTCAATCAGAGGTCAAACAACTTCTCAATATCCTTGTCTATTCTCTATACAAGCATAAAGAAGTATTCCTCAGAGAGCTTATATCAAATGCAATTGATGCACTCAACAAGGTTAAGTTCACACAACTGACAGAACCGGATATTGAAGATGCAAGCGCTGAGCTGGAAATAAATATATCAATAGATAAAAAAAACGGACGTTTGATCATCGAAGATACCGGTATCGGTATGAGCAAAAAGGATCTGATCAACAATATAGGAACCATTGCCCATTCGGGAGCCATTGATTTTCTAAAAAAATCTTCAAATCTGGAGAATAACGAAAAAGTAGACCTGATAGGCCGATTTGGTGTTGGTTTTTATTCAAGTTTTATGGTTGCAAAAGAGATATTTATATATACGAAATCACACAAAAAAGGTAGTAAAAGCCTGGTCTGGAGATCAAAAGGTGATAACAGTTTCACAATAGACAAGTCGGAAGATAAGATCCGGGGAACAAGAATTGAACTGGTATTAAAAGATGAGGAGAAAGAATTCCTGGAAAAAACCCGCATAGTGAACATAGTAGAGAAGCACTCAAAATTCTCACAATTTCCTATCAAGCTCGAGAACGAAGAAATAAAAAGTGCTGATGCCATCTGGACTCAACCAAAGTCAAATCTGAAAAAAAATGATTATATAGAATTTTACAAATTTTTTGAGAACACCACAGAAGAACCTGAAACTTATATTCACCTTTCATCAGACGCTCCGGTACAGTTCAATTCAATACTCTACTTTCCGAAATCCAATTTTGAGATCTACGGAATCGCTAAAAAAGATCCGGGAATTGACCTTTATTCCAATAAAGTACTAATTGACAAAGGTTCCAAGGACATTATTCCGGAACATTTCCGATTCATAGTAGGTATTGTTGACTCCATGGAGCTTCCGCTGAACATTTCCAGGGAATCTATACAGAGCAATATAAAAATAGAAAAGATCAAAAAATATATTGTAAAAAAGATAGTTGATGAATTGGTAAAGTTAAAAGAGAAAAAATATGACCAATATCTGAACCTGTGGAAAAATTTTGAGAGGAATATAAAAGAGGGGATAATAAACGATTTTGATAACCGGAGCAAAATGGCTGAAGCTCTTCTATTCAAATCATCAAAGACAGGAAAGGATGAATTTACAGATCTGATGAAATATAAAGAGAGCATGAGCGACTCCCACAAAGAGATATTCTATGTGTCGGGTAGCGATATCACATCAATTGAAAAAAATCCCTCACTCGAAATATTCAGAAAAAATAAAATTGAAGTACTATATCTTATCGATCCGATCGATGAGTTCGTTTTTGAACACCTCAAAGAATATAATGGGGTAAAGTTCAAGCTGATAGAACGTTCAGATATTGATCTCGAAAAACCTGCCGGAAAAGAACAGGACAAAGACTCACTGACAGATATTAATAATTTTATCGGATATCTTAAAACGATCTACGGTGACAAAATAGAGAAAATAGAGATATCAAAAAGACTTGTAGACAGCCCCTGTATCCTTCTGAATCCATCAGAGGGGCCATCTGTCCAAATGGAAAAGGTTATGAAGATGATCAACAAAGAATATGCATTTTCAAAACGTGTATTTGAGATCAATCCGGATCACGCACTGATCAAAAAACTGGTCAATGCCCATAAAAAAGACCCGGCTTCAGATTACCTGAAAAAAATATCACTTCAATTACTGGATAATCTTATCCTGAGAGAGGGAGTAATGGATAATTTTGATGAGATGGTTATTAGGATAAACGATATCATGCTGAAGGCTGCAGACAATATTGAAAAACAATAAACATTCTCTTTTTGAACGCGGCAGCGGGGTCCTCCTCCACATAACCTCACTTCCCGGAGAATACGGGATAGGAAATCTCGGTAAAAGTGCATTCGATTTTGTCGACTACTTAAAAAGCGGTGATCAGAAATACTGGCAGATACTCCCGGTAGGCCCGGTATCATCGGGTTATTCATATTCACCATACTCATCATATTCATCTTTTGCAGGGAATCATCTATTTATAGATCCTGTATCTCTACAGGAAGAGTCATGGATGCAGACCGACATTCTTTCAGGCCTGAAAGATAGAATAGACACAAATATGGTAGATTTTCCGGAAATTGCACCCGCTATAAATAATTTTTTAAGAATTGCATGGGATGATTTTAATAAAAACTACAATAGTTCTGAAATAAAAGATTTCGATCAGTTCTGTAGTGATAAACAACAATGGGTCGATACTTACTCACTTTACAGATCTTTATCAGATAAATTTAATTCTTTTGATTGGAGATCGTGGGAAGACGGATTAAAAGAACGGAAAACCGGAGAGATAGAAAGATACTCAGATTTATTATCTGATGAGATCCGCTATTTCAAATTTGAACAATATATTTTTGAACAGCAATGGAAGAAACTAAAAAGCTATTGCAACAATAATAATATTAAACTGATCGGAGATATTCCTATATATGCGGGAATGGATAGTGCTGATGTATGGGAAAATAGAGCTATTTTCAAATTTCGAAAAAATTTATCTGCCGAAGGTGTTGCCGGTGTCCCTCCCGATTACTTTTCAAAAAGTGGTCAAAAATGGGGTAACCCGCTTTACAAATGGTTTTCGGGGGACAAAATTAACGATCTGACTTTTGATTGGTGGCATGCAAGGGTGAAAAGAATACTTGAGTTGGTGGATATTGTCAGGATCGATCATTTCAGAGGATTTGAATCCTATTGGAGTGTCAACGAAGATTCTCCAGATGGAAGTATGGGGAAATGGGAGGCCGGGCCCGGAGAATCTCTTTTTGATTTTCTAAAGGATAAAATAGGTAAATTACCTGTTATTGCCGAAGACCTCGGAATAATAACGGAGAAAGTAAAAGATCTGAGAGAGCAAACAGGATTCCCCGGAATGAAGATACTTCAGTTTGCATTCGACAGGCAGCCTGACAATCCGTACATCCCTGAAAATATTACAGATCCGAATTGTGTAATATATACGGGCACTCATGATAACAATACCTCCAAAGGCTGGTTTGCAAATGAGATTTATGACAAAGGGACCAGAGACTACATCAGGTCTTATCTTAAGATCGACAAAGATGAAGATTTCCTGTGGAAGTTTATTGAATGTGCAATGTTTTCCAGGGCCGATATCTCTATAATTCCAATGCAGGATATTCTCGGGGAAGGGGAGGGATCCAGGCTCAACACACCGGGAACATCCGGCAGTTCAAACTGGAGATGGAAAGCTGTTGGTTCTTCGTTCGATAAAAATAAAATGGAGAGATTAAAAAAAATGTGTGAACAGAGCGGGCGACTTTAGTGAAACTTAACAAACCATACACAGAATTAGCAGAAAATGTATTCGTCCTGCACGAAAAAATGTTCCCTCTCTATTTAGTAAAAGGTGAAAGTAATTTTTTGATCGATACTTCTATTTCTGCATTAAAGTACAATATTTACAATAAACTGCTAACCTTACTTAAAGAGGATACTCTCGATTCAATATTTCTGACTCATTCCCACTATGATCATACAGGTGCATTGCCTTACCTTCAGGACAAGCTGGGTTCCAGCATATTTGGCTCAGAGAGAACAATAGAGCTTTTTAAAAAACCTGAAGTAAGGGATTTTATCGCTGATATGAACACCAGATTCAACAAGATCCTCGGTGCCAAAAACATTGAAAACTTTCCGGAATTAATCAATTTGAACTCTCTCAGGGAAGGGAACCGGGTAAAAATTGATGAAAACCGGCATTTTGAAGTAATTGAAACACCGGGGCACACAAAATGTTCGATATCTATGTTGATTATGCCGGATAGGATACTTTTTCCCGGAGATGCTGCCGGAGTTCTTGAAAAGAACAATAAAATAAAACCCCTGTTTCTTTCAGACTACAACTCATATATATTATCTTTAAAAAAACTGATAGACCTTAACGTAAACATTCTTTGCCCTCCCCACAACACTTACATTATCGGGAAAAATAAAGTAAGAGATCACCTGACCAAATCCCTCGAAGCAGCAATTGATCTCAAGGACAAAATATCCGATTCCCTTAAAAAAGGGAACAGCATGGAAGAAACCACAAAGGTGATAATGGAGAACGAATTCCTTCTCCCGGTTGTAGAAGGACCGAAAAAAGCCTTTAATATAAACCTGATCTCGATGGTCCGCGCTGTCGACAAGCTTACAAAACCTTCTTAATAAAGCTCTGAAAAAAGTTTTCAACAATTTGAATATGGTGCACGTGGCGTTTCAACGCACTAGTCTTTTAATTTACTACTATTTCCCACTTCTAAAATAGGGGAGCAGGTTAATTTATTGGTTAATCTCCATTTGCTATGTATGATATTTTTCCACTGCATCGATTATTCCATTTACCACGCCTTTTGATATTTTCACTAAAATGGGTCCTGTAAAAGGAATTTTTGGTTTTATATCAACTTGCCAATGAATCAAGGTTGCTCCGTCTTCATCTTTAAAATTAACCCTGCCGATGTATTCCTTCATAGGTGCTCCGCTTAATATCCGATATGTAAATGAATTTGGTGGATTGGCAGAATCAAGAATTTCTTTAACGCATACTTTTCCAATGGTAATGATTCTTACAATACCTGCTCCAGCTTTTTTTGGATCTCCCTCCTTTTCAACTTCCACCTTTATGTCCGGGCCTGGAGTTGCAGCAAAGTCTCCAATAAGCGACCACACTTTTTCTGTTGGTAGATTGACTTTACGCTCTAATGTGAATGATGTCATTTTCTCTCTCCTTTTTGTAAAGTTTAACAACGAAACTCACATTAATATTCTTTTTTTGTCAGCATATTTTTAATTCTATCTTCGGGGTCTGTTCTTATAATTCCGCTTTCTGTGATGATACCGGTTATCAATTCAAAAGGGGTGACATCAAATGCCGGATTAAAAACCCGGGTCTCAGGACCAGTTGTACGTTGATCTAAGAATCCACGAACCTCATCTCCGGAACGCTCTTCGATCGGGATTTCGTTTCCTGTAGCTGAATTTATATCAATTGTTGATAGAGGAGCCGCAACATAAAAAGGGATATTGTGATATTTAGCCAGAACTGCAATTGAATATGTACCTATCTTATTTGCTGTATCCCCATTCAGAGCTATCCGGTCGGCACCAACTAAGATCAGATCAATTTTTCCGCTACTCATCAGGTAACCGGACATATTGTCCGTGATCAGTGTCACCGGAATATTCTCTTTCTGAAGCTCCCAGACAGTGAGCCTTGCCCCCTGCAAGAAAGGCCTTGTTTCTCCAGCAATGACAGATATATTCTTCCCTTCTGTATATGCACTTCGAATAACCCCTAGAGCAGTCCCGTATCCGGCAGTTGCAAGTGCACCGGCATTACAATGGGTCAAAATACTATCACCGTCTTTAATAGCTTTCTTTCCGATTGTACCGATCAGCTTGTTTGTTTTTTCATCATTTTCTTTTATTTCCAGAGCTTTATCAAGAATTTTTTTTTTAAGCAGTGCTATATCATTGCCACAGGATTTAAAAACCTTTGTCATCTCTTCAACCGCCCAGAATAAGTTTACAGCAGTCGGCCTTGTAGATCCAAGAACACTGATGATCTGATCAAAATGTTTTCCCGGATCCTTCTCTTTATCTGAAATTTCATTTATGCCGAGAGCAACTCCCATCGCAGCTGCAACTCCTATTGCAGGAGCACCTCGTATAACCATGTTTTTTATGCTTGAAGCAACTTCCAGATAATTGGAGTGCTCGATCATCACTTCTTCAAAGGGGAGTTTCCTCTGATCCAGCATATAGACTTTTCCTTTCTTCCAGTAAATAGTATTAATCATAAGTTTTACGAATTAAATTTAGCGGAGCCAACCCGGTAGAACACCAGATTTTCTAGCTTCGGTTAAAAAAGCCTCTTTATCTAATTCTCTCTGTTGCAGATCAGCTTTCAGTTTCTCAAGCCGCTTTGTAAGAGTATCAATATTGATTTTGATCTGATTCTGCAAAGAAGCTGTGCCTGCAATAAGAAAGTTTGAAGATTCCCGGTTAAGATTACTCTGCATCTGAGCAATCCCTTTCTTAAGGTTCTTAAGGGAAGAGTCTAAAATCTTTAATCTTTCTCTCCAGTATTCTTCAGTATTTTTATCATCCGGTGATTTTTTTTTCTTAACGGTTTTATCCACAGTCGAATCAGCAGCGACATCTGCCTTTACGAATGATTTGCTCTTTTTTAAAGTAAAAACAACAATTTTGTCATTATTCAAAACATATTTAGATTTCTTTAGTTTCTCTCTTCTTTTTTTCTCTTTTTTCTGAATCTCAACAAGATTCAAAGAATCAGACACAAGAGAAAAGGAGAGAGTAAATAAGGCAATAAAAACAATAAGAACTATTTTTTTCATTTTCCTATTACTTGGATATCCACCCGTCTGTTCTTTCTCCTATTCAATTCGGTGCTGTTATCAAAAGGTGTATCTTTTTCTCCATAAAAATAGGTCTCAATAAATTCAGGAGCTATTTTTAAATTATTAACAATATAATCTTTTACTTCATCAACCCTCTTTTTAGAAAGCGCCAGATTATAATCCACTCCTCCGATACTGCATGCATATCCTCTCAACACAATAACAAATTCCGTTTTTGTACTGATAAACTCTTTCATCTGAATGAATTTCTCTTCAATTTTATCTTTCAGTTTATATTCATCCAATGGGAAAAGGGTTGTAAAATCAAATGTTTCCTCTGTTGCAGTAATATCCTCTGTTATATTTTTACTATCCTTGATCAGAGGTAATTTGTTGTCATCTGCCTCCCTTAAAAGAACTTCAGGAAGAGCCGTTAAATAGGATCCGACTACAATTGGAAAAATACAATCGATTATTTTTACAGTTGAATTGGTGTTTTGCGGTTTAATAACAATTCCACTTCCTATAATAATTTTTGGAAGGCCCTTTTTAACAATCTTGTAAAAAAGGACAAAATCACCCTTGGAGACCTCACCTTTTCCGAGATCGACAGCAACAATATCCCCTGTCCCCATCAGATCTCTTTCAATATCCAGATGATCTCCAGTATAAACAACTCTGCCGGTAAGCTGGGATTCAGGAAGCCTGGTCAATTTATAATCTATACTCCTTCTAATAACCATTTCCTCTTTTTTATAAGGGAGCAGATAGTCATTCAGGCGAATCGGGTAACAGGAATTCTCAACCTCAACAATAGAATGCCTGGGGTAAACTGTTCTTATTATAACCAATCCTTTTTTCAAGAATATTTTTCCAAGGGATCTGAAAGAAAATGGATTCGATATCTTTGCACCTACTGCTACAACTATCAATTTATCACCCTCTTTTAATCCACTGTTTTCTCCCCTGTTAATGATAAGTTTGTCGGTAGACCCATAGATCATTTTCTCTTCATCCATATCATCACTTCCGACAATTTTTATATCTTTCGAGATCCGTTTTTTTATTTCATATGAACAATACGTATCTCTCTCAGAAATAAGAATAAATTTATTTTTTGTTAATTGAGTTTCATCAAAAACATACTTTTTTTGTTGAGCAAAAAAAGTACAGAGTAGCAGCAGAAATAATATTAAAAAAATATTTGCTTTTTTCATCCCCTTCTCCTGTAAAACAAATTTGACCATACGCTTCCCTTAAAATCGGGATACATCTTCAATATATCTAATAATTTAATAGAATATTTATTTTTTTTTGTCAAGTTTTTAACAAAAAATAGGGAATTTACAAATTTGACATCATTTGTTTAATGTAGTAAAAATCATAAGTGAGAGAGGAAAATTGTCATCAGTTAAAAATTCACCAATACCATTGTGCCTTCGAAAAATTCTTTCTGAAAAACTCTCTGGAGTTATTTCCGTCAAAGATGACAGTTTTGAGAAAAAAATCTATTTCAAAAAAGGAATCGTTCTTTTTGCAACGACAAACATAATTCAGGAAAGGCTTGGCGAAATTCTTTTTAAATCCGGAAAAATTACCAGACAAGAGTTCTGGAGCATCCACAAGATGATAGAAAAAAAGAACCAAAAAATAGGAAAACTCCTTGTTGAAAATGGTATCCTCACTGAAAAAGACGTATATCAGGGAATGCAGCTCCAGATAAAATCGATTGTTCTATCGCTATTTTTTCTAAACTCAGGCGAGTGGGATTTTGAAGAAAAGAACCCTGAAATACCTGAGGATTCTCACTTCAACCTCTGTCTTGCAAAAATCATACATGAAGGAGCAGTTAGGTATTTACAGAATGCTAATTTGTATATAAATCAACATTTTTCAAAATCACCGATCATAAGTATACTTCCTGGAAAAGTGAAGAACATACTGCCCGAAAAACTGATCAATTTCCACTCTTCTCTTGCTGTTTTTTCTACCACTGCAAATGAGGATATCCCGAAGCAACTTGGACTCTCTGAAAAAGAATATTGGGAAAAGCTTCTTCCTCTTTATCTGCTGGGTATTGTCGATTTTGATACAATCGAAATAGATGAAGAGGAGAGGGCGAATATAGAAAAAGTTACAGGATTGTACAGCAAAATAAAAGAAGAGAAATTGAATTTTTATGAGGTGTTGGGATTAAAACCCGATTCATCATCTGAAGATATAAGGAGCTCCTATTTCGATTTTGCTAAAAAATTCCACCCTGACAGGATTACAACTGCTCCAGACCCCGGGATAACCGAAAAAGCAAATTTTGTTTTTTCCGAGATTAACAGAGCATATGATACTTTAAGTGATAACAACAAAAAACGTCAATATGATATGGATATGATAAAGGAAAAAAACACTGAAGGAACCGGCCCTGACAAATCGATAGAGAGGGCTTCACTTCTTCACAGGAAAGCAAAAACCCTCTTTAACCAGAAGAATTTCTGGGAAGCGACCACATTACTTGAAGAATCAATTAGACTTAATCCCCAGAGAGGTGCATACTATCTTCTTCTCGGGATGTCTCAGATGAACGTTCCCACAATGATCCGTGTCGCTGAGAAAAACCTCTCAACAGCAGTTAACCTTGATCCATGGAGCCCGGAGCCACTTGTTGCACTCGGTATTCTTTTTTTGAACGAAAACATGGTAAAGAGAGCTGAAAGCTTTTTCCGGAAAGCAATCTCCATCGATCCGGAACATAAAGTCGCTAAAAAGAGACTTAATGATATTCTTGCAAGCTCATCAAAAGGCCTGATGAAAAACTCAATATTTAAAAAGAAATAGTTCTATTTCAATCCGTTCTCAAGAATTTCCGAAACTTTAATGCTTAATTTTTTCACATCTGAGAGGATCTCAGAAGAGTCTTTTCTCATTCTTTCTACAAAACTCTCATCTTCAATACCATCAAGGTTAATGAGTACATTATAGTATGCACCTGTAGCAGCTGCTAATGAGGTTAACCCAGCCACACCTGAATCAGAAAGCGAATTTGTATTTCCGGACGAAGCAACTTCTAAAGCCAGTTCTGCAGCATCTTTAGACCTTTCCAGAACTGAAAATGGGATCATAGTAGCTTCAATTGTTGCATCAAGAACAGCTTTATCACGGACCTGTTTATCTTCTACGGTTTTTTTTGGAAGCGAGAATGCGTCCATGATCTTGTTAAATGCAGAAGTATCACGATCTATTGCATCTATAAAAAATCTATTCAGATCCTGCCCGGATTCCGAAACTCGAATCATTTTTTCCTTAACATTTTTATATTTAAGTTTACCGTAGGTCAGATTACCAACCATAGCACTTAGAGCAGATGAAAGGGCACCGCAAAGTGCAGCAACACTTCCCCCTCCCGGAGCGGGTGAATCGGAAGAGAGCTCCTCAATGAACTCATCAATTTTCATGGAGACCAGTCTGCCGGGTTTCCTGAATCTGTATTCAATAACCCTCTCATCTATTTTAAATTCTGAAATTTCACTCAGCCCCATGCTCTGAACTGCAATCCTCAGGATTTCTCTCTCTGATACTCCGGTTGAAGCTCCCTGCTTTTTCAGGTAATGAAGCCCGGCCTCATGTAGCGCTTTCAGTGGAATAAGGCCAACCATTTCAGATCCTGTAACTCTGGCTCCGAATTCGTTTGCAAGCCTTTCTGATTCATCAAATATTTTATAAAGAGGAGATTCATTAAAATCTAAAATATTAACGGTCACCTGGGCCATTTTATATTCATCAATATACCATCCCATTCCCTGCACGCCTTTAAAAATACCAGGTACTGTCTTTTTTTCTCCTGTCTCTTTATCCTTAACAACCCTCCCTTTTTCCCGAATCCTCTTTGCGATCTTATTTGCAATTTTTGTTTCTCTCGTGTTCAGGTTAACATTATAGGCAATCAGAAATCCTCTTGCTCCAATTGCTGTTGCTCCGCTTCTACTGTTAAAAGCCGCTTCACCAAAGTCAGGGATGAAATCTTTGCTTTTAAATTTATCCTGAAGCGCCTCATATTCGCCTTCTCTTATATCCGGAAGTCTTTTCCGATCAGGGGATGAAGCTGAATTTGCATAAAGAAAAACAGGAATTCCGAGTTCTTCTCCAACCCTTTTCCCCAGTTTCTTTGAGACTTCTATACACTCTTCCATAGTTACACCCGAAACGGGAACAAAGGGACAAACATCTGTTGCGCCCATTCTGGCATGAGCTCCCTTATGTTTTGACATATCGATAAGTTCAGCTGCTTTTTTTATTGCAAGAAATGCCGCTTCTTCCACCCCTTCCGGACTGCCGGCAAAAGTAACCACTGTCCTATTTGTATCCTTGCCTGGATCAACATCAAGAAGAACAACATTTTCAACAGTTTTGATTTCATCAGTAATTTTTCCAATGATCCCCATATCTTTCCCTTCTGAAAAATTCGGTACACATTCAATAATTTTTTCCATAATTACTCCCGATTTATATAATTATTTGCCTGATTTCCTGTTTTTTTCTCTCCATTCAATAATATTCTTATGATTTCCGGAAAGAAGTATGTCAGGCACTTCCATATTTTCAAAAACCCTCGGCATTGTATACTGAGGAAATCCAAACTGATTCTCATGATAAAATGAATCGGTCTCTACCGACTCCTTGTTCCCGATAACACCATCAACCATTCTGCTGACACTCTCCATGAAGACCCCGGCAGCAAGCTCTCCTCCCATGATCACATATTCACCGATAGAAATTTCGGTATCAACATACTTGTCAATGAACCTCTGGTCTATTCCTTCATATCTTCCGCAGATCAGAATACAATGATCCATTTTCGAAAAATCCTTCACCATTTTCTGAGTAAGTTGCTTGCCATATGCTGAGAACAGAACAACATGACCATCTCTCACATTTTTTATATTATCCACAGCATTTTTCAGGGGGCCCGGTGTCATTACCATACCGGCTCCGCCACCATATGGCCTGTCATCTGTTTTTCTGTGTTTATTTTCAGCAAAATCTCTTAGGTTATAAATATCAACACCCAATACATCGTTCTCAACTGCTTTACCCAGAAGTCCTGTAATGGAAATAGCCTTGATCAGTTCTGGAAAAATAGATACAATTGAAAAGTTCATCCTTTATTCAGCTCCATTAAACCTTCAGGTGGATCCAGAATAACCATTTTCTCTATCTCGTCAATCTCAATAACTATAGAATCATTAAAGGGGACCATAATATAATCGATGCCGTCATAAACTACGATCAGCTTGTTCTGACCGGTAAAATCAAAATTGATAATTACGCCCAAATTGATTCCGTTCAGATCGGACACAGAATAACCCATAATATCCGGTATTGAACTGCCTTTTGCGAGATCTCTAATATATACCTCATATCCAACAAGCCTTAACGCATCATTTATGGAGTTGGAGATGTCGAATTTAGCAACTAATGAAGATCCGCTCTGAGAGTATGATTCCATTTTTGTTGTTTTTGAATGTTTTTTTGATCTTAATTCGAATGTTCCGGAAAAATCTATAGAAGAAATGTCTATTTCATGGGAAACTTGAAATATAACTTCTCCCCGGTTTCCCCGGCTTTTAGAGATTTTGCCTAAAAGAAACAATAACTATTTGCTTTCACCCTCGAAATTTTCAATTATTTCGAGATTAAATCTCCTTCTCTGTTTCATGCCTGCAGCAGCAAGGATTGTTCTGATAGCTCTTGCGGTTCTTCCCTGCTTTCCAATAACTTTACCCAGGTCAGACTGGTCAACTCTTAATTCAAGTATGGTAGTCTGTTCTCCGTCGATTTGTGTAACCTTAACTTCATCAGGGTTATCCACTAATGCTTTACATACTGTCTCAACGAGTTGTTTCATATTGCCTCCTTAGTTTTCAGTATTGGTTTTTTTTAACAACGATTTAACTGTAGCTGATGGCTTTGCTCCCAATTTTATCCACTTATTATATTTCTCCATATCAATCTTCACCTCGGGGATTTCCGGAAGGGGATTGTAGTGCCCTAACCTTTCAATATACCTGGATTCCCGCGGTTTCCTTTTATCAACTGCAACTACTCTGTAGAACGGTTTGTGTTTAGTACCCATACGTGTTAATCTAATTACAACCATAGTAAAACTCCCTGTTTAATAAGCGTTAATTTACCCCATTTTAGACGAAAAGTCAAATTTTTGCAGCATTTTTCTGAAAAACGGCTTCTTCATAAACTTCTTCATTTCAAAATACTGTTTCAGTAACTGATTCACTTCCTGAACAGTTCTCCCGGAGCCTTTTGCGATCCGATATCTCCTTTTCCCGTTTATGATTTTCGGCTTCGACCTTTCCTCTTTATTCATTGAATTTATTATCGCAATGGTATGTACTATTTTTTTGTCATCAGCTTCAACATTACGATTTGCACCTGCTGGAAGCCCCATATTAGGCATCATTCCCATTATGTCAGAAACAGATCCCAGTTTTTTGATCTGATTCAATTGGGAAAGGAAATCATCAAGGGTAAATTCGTTCTTCATCATCCTTTTCGCCATTTTTTCAGATTCATTTTCATCAAACTCTTTTTCGGCTTTTTCAATGAGAGTCAGAACATCACCCATTCCAAGGATTTGAGAAGCTATCCTGTCAGGGAAAAACTGTTGAAAATCACTGTGTTTTTCACCTGTCCCGATAAACTTGATCGGTTTCTCAGTTACTTTAACGATCGATAAGGCAGCCCCTCCTCTGGTATCAGAATCTATTTTTGTAAGTAAAACTGAATCTATCCCGATCTCATCGGAAAAAGCAAGGGCGGAATTTACCGCATCCTGGCCTGTCATTGCATCTGCAACAAAAATTGTTTCAACGGGATTAAGAATTGATTTTACAAGTTTTAACTCTTCCATCAGGTCAGTATCAATATGGAGCCTCCCGGCTGTATCAGCAATAACGTAATCGTATCCAAGCTCTTTTGATTTATGGATAAGTTCTTTTGCGATTTTTTTAGCTTCTTTTGGATTCGAGGCAACTTTCCCAGCAGGGATCGGTACTCCAAATTCTGCAAACAAGTTTTTTGATTGATATTCGTGTAATTTCATTCCTGTTATCTCTTTTTGTGGAGAAGGTCACTAGTTGATTTCAAACGCAGAAAATTATACCACGTGGTCGATTTTATCCACTCGGCAGAAAATTAGCCATTGGAACTCTGAATTTTAGTTTTCTGGATTATTTCTTTAAAATATTTATCTCTGATTCTTTC
>Ga0209013_10001310_pt1 | contig 22922 bp, 23 predicted proteins | sample Cruoilmetagenom2_FD_187291 | JGI IMG/M metagenome (GOLD analysis project Ga0209013, IMG submission 187291) | Oil polluted marine microbial communities from Coal Oil Point, Santa Barbara, California, USA - Sample 2 (SPAdes) (version 2) | ecosystem: Environmental > Aquatic > Marine > Oil seeps ... | reverse complement strand
AACCTTGTGCTTTCTTTTGTATATTATCATCGCCTACAGCACTTGCAGCATTTATTGCTTCTTCAATATCTCCTACATCAAGATATCCTTGCCCTTCTGCATAGTGGGCAAATACACCTGCAAAATAGTCTGCTTGTAATTCAAGTCGAATTAAGTACTGATTGAATTCTTCTTTGCTTAGTTTGTCACGTAAGTCATTTACTTTTTGATTCGTCCCTAAAAGTGTTTGGACGTGATGACCAACTTCATGAGCGATTACATAAGCCATCGCAAAGTCCCCAGGCGCGTTAAATTTTTGTTGCAATTCATCATAAAAACTAAGGTCAATATATAGCTTGTAATCACCCGGACAATAAAATGGCCCTACAGAAGCCCCAGCCGTGCCACAAGCAGATTGGACTTGATCGTTATATAAAACCATTGCCGGTTCTTGATAGTCATCCCCTTGTTCGGTGAAAAGATCACTCCAAACGACCTCGGTATCAGCGAGTACCACTGATACGAAATCCGCCAATTCTTTTTCTTGTTCACTTTCCTCATAAGGAATGGCTTGGTCTGTATTGTTACTGGTGCCCTGGATGTTGTTTAGGATATCTCCTGGATTGCCGCCACCTATTAATGTCATGATAATCACGATGACTAAGCCAATTCCACCACCAGCAATTCCAATTCCACCTAGACCTCCGCGTCGTCCACGCCGGTCTTCAACGTTGGCACTTTGCCCTCGACCTTTCCACTTCATTGAAATACCTCCAATAACCCTATTCATTACGAATTTTCTTATTGTCGTTATTCCCTATAATGAATCAAACTAATCCTACATTAACGAAAAAAGCTTTTCGGAATGATGTGACATCCCGAAAAGCTTTTTATTTACGAACTAGAAGTGTTACGCTCTCAATTTGTGCAGTTTGAGGGAACATGTCAATCGGTTGAATGTACTCAATATCGTACACTTTCGATAATGCCATTAAATCTTTTCCAAGTGTGGAAGGATTACATGACGTATAAACAAAACGTTTCGGACGCACGTTAAGGATTGTCTTCATAAGACTATCAGCCAGTCCGGTTCGAGGTGGATCCACTGTTAAAACGTCTGCTGCAAAGCCTTCTCGACTCCATTTTGCCAACCATTCCTCAGCGGTTCCGACTTCATAAGAAGCATGAGTAAAACCATGTTTCTCGGCATTTTTCTTAGCGTCAAAAATACTATCAGCATTGATATCCATTCCACGTACTTCTTTTGCTTGATCCGCTAACCATAAACCGATTGTTCCAACACCACAGTAAGCATCCACAATCGTTTCTTGACCAGTTAAGGCAGCAGCAGATTTAATTTCGTTATACAAACGTATGGTTTGCGTAGGGTTCAATTGGAAAAAGGCCCGCGCTGATAAATCGAACGACAGTTCACCTAATTCCTCATGCAGTGTTTTTTTACCATGAAGAACGATGGTGCGATCACCAAAAATCAACGAAGTTTGCTTAGAATTAACGTTTTGTACAATCGATACGATCGTAGGATCAATTGCAGCCAATTTATCAATAAGCAACTGACGTTTTGGCAACTCGGCAAGTGTGGTGACGAGTACTAATTGGATTTCTCCAGTTTGGATACCAGTACGCACCACTATTGTTTTGACTAAACCATTACGAGTTTCTTCATCATAAATTGGTATCTTGAGTTTTTCCAAAATACGTTTTACTTCATTTGTTATGCGAGTCGTGTTTGGATGTTGTACTCTACATTCGTCTATGTTTAAAAGTTCGTGAGTTCCTTCAGAAAAGAGTCCTGCGTGAACTTTTTTGCCTTCTTTGCGTACTTGGAACTGACTCTTGTTACGGTAATGCCATGGGTTTTCCATACCTATTGTTGAACGAACGTCTATATGAGGAGCTAAGTCCTTTACATAACGTTCAAGTGATTGCACAATTAAATCACGTTTTTCAATTAGTTGTTGATCATACGTCATATGTTGTAACTGACAACCTCCACATGTTTCGTAAACAGCACAAGGGGCTGCTTGTCTATGGGGAGAAGCTTTGCGTATTTGAAGTACTTTTGCTTCTGCAAAATTATGTTTTACAACTTGTACTTGAGCGGTGATTTCCTCGCCTGGGAGTGCACCTTTTACAAAGACCACATTGCGTTTAAAGTAGCCAATGCCTTCTCCGTTTATTCCAAGTCGCTTAATTGTCAAAGGAAATTTCTGACCGACTTCTATGATTGTTTGCGACAATTTCTTCACGTCCTTTACTACTTGTGACTACAGTATATAGGACAATTTGGTTAATGAAAAGAAACCGGGAATTCAGACGCTTTATTATACAGCGATTCTAGCGAAGCAAATGTATATCCTTTTGCTTTTGCATCGCGAATAAAATCGGGGATAGCTTGTGCATTATCTGGTGAAACAGTATGCATCAAAATGATAGCTCCCGGATGAATTTGATTCATTAAATGGTTATATGCATAAGCTTTTCCTTGAGGACGATCCGCATGCCAATCCACAAATGCAACTGACCAAAATACATGTCGATACCCAAGTTCATTCCCATAAGCCAATAGATTTTCACTAAATACTCCAGCAGGAGGGCGTACAAATCGCGTGCGCTCTATCTTGGTTGTCTCCGCTAATAGTTTATCGAATTTTTCCCATTCTTCTTTCATGCGGGCTTCTGACAAGTTTGCCATGTTTGGATGACCATAAGAATGATTCCCAATTTCATGACCTTCTTTTATCATTCGTTTCACCAAGTCATCTGCACTGCGTAAATAATGTCCAGTCAGAAAAAAAGTAGCTTGCACTTTTTCTTTTTTCAATGCATCTAATATAGACGCGGTATAGCCATTCTCAAACCCATTATCAAATGTGAGGTATAGTACTTTTTCGTCCGGGGAACCTTTATAATAGGCACCGTATTTTTTTAAGATTCCATCGAATGCACTCCCAGCTTGGGCTTGTTGCTCCTGCTTAGCTTTTTGGAATCCCCAATGAAGTGATTCAGCCTCCACTCTGAATGGATTAAACATTAATCCTAGTACTATGATTAATACTGATGTTGTAATTGCTAATAAATGTTTCCACCACATAAAATGCAACAACCTTTCTTTTCTGATAGGTTGCGTTGTCTACTTTGAATTATGCATAAATAGTTTGGAGTGCACTACGTAAATCGGGAAAAGAAAATTTAAATCCATGAGTCAATAATTTCTCAGGTAAAACATGTTGACCTTCTAAGACAAGTTGACTTTTATCTCCCAGTGCTAGTTTTAATGCAAAGGATGGAACTGGTATCCAATGCGGTCGATGTAAAACGTCACCTAAAATGGCTCCAAATTCATTCATTTGTTTTGGATCTGGAGAGGTTACGTTAAATGGACCTTGAAAATCCTCATGTTCAATCACAAATAAAATCGCCTTTGCAACATCTGCTACATGAACCCACGATACCCATTGTTTGCCTGACCCAACACGACCGCCAACCCCCATTTTATAGGGAAGTGCCATCAAAGGGAGTGCTCCACTTTCTTTTCCTAGGATTATGCCAAAACGTCCTGTTGCCACACGTATTCCAAATCTCTCGGCTAAAGAAGCTTTTTCTTCCCAATCTTTCACCGTTCTCGCTAGGAAATCAGTCCCGCGTTCTTGCGAGCTTTCCGTATATGTTGCTTGTTCTGAAGGAGGATAAATACCAATGGCACTAGCATTCACTAAGACTTTGGGTTTTTGTTTAACTTTTTCCAGCAAATAAAGTATTTCATCGGTAGCTTTCATTCGACTGTCGTAAATGTTTTGTTTTTGTTGTTCTGTCCAGCGACCATCGTTAATAGAAACGCCTGCTAAATTAATCCACACATCCATTCCTTCTATATATTGTTCGGGTTTAGCATCATCCGTCAGCCATTTCACCGTATGCACATCCCCATGTCTAGTTGAAGGATGATCAGATCGTGTCAAAATATAAACTTCATGTCCCTGTTCCGTCAATTGTTTTGTAAGCTCTTGCCCGACAAATCCGCTTCCGCCTGTTATGGCTACTTTCATTTTCATTCCTCCTTCATTCATCTTGTTATTTGTATAGTACCCGAATATACGCGAGTGTAGGCTAATGAATGTCTCAACAATTACGTGTATACTGTTAGAAGTAAAGAACACGGGGTGAGTAGATTGCCGATCATAACCAAAATTACGCGCCAAAAAAACAATCCAGAACGTTACAACATTTATATAGAAGAAAACTATGCGTTTGCAGTGGACGAATCATTGTTAATCAAATACCAATTATCGAAAGATAAAGTGTTAGAGGACTGGGAACGCGATGAAATTGTATTTGATGATGAAGTTCGAAAAGCGTTTAATAAAGCCCTTCATTTTTTAAGCTTTCGAATGAGAAGCGAACATGAAGTGAAAAAGAAACTTCATGATGCCGAGTATGGGGAAGCGGTCGTTTTAGAGGCCATTCAAAAATTGTACCAACTAGGTTTTTTAAATGATGAATCCTTTTCAAGGGCATTGCTCGAAACGCAAAAGAAGACCGGTAAAAAAGGACCACGTACAATTCAACAAGAGTTGAAGAAAAAGGGGATCGATAAATCTCTACAAGAGGAAGTGCTTGAAACGTATACGGAAGAAGACCAAATTCAAATTGCACAAGGGTTAGCTGAAAAAATTGCCAATCAACAATCGTCTAAAACCCCAAGGCAAGTGCAACAAAAAATTCAAGATACCTTGTTGCGCAAGGGGTACAATTATGCCATTATTAGCAAGGTTATTGCTGAAATAGAATTTGTAACCGAAACAGATGATTGGGAAGAAATGATTGCGAAACAAGGCGATAAAATTTGGAGAACAACCTCTTCAAAATACAAAGGATATGATCGTGTAAGAAGGGTAAAACAAGCACTTTATCAAAAAGGATTCCCTTCTGAACAAATAGATATTTTTATTGAAAAAAAGGAGTTAGAAGAAGATGGCGATTGAAAAAAAGTATAGTGAAATGACTGAACCTGAGTTGCGTTCAGAAATTGCGAATTTACTTGAAAAAGCTAGAAAGGCGAGTCAACTTGGACATATAAATGAATTTGCAGTTTTTGAAAGAAAAGCAGTAATGGCACAAGCCTATTTAGTAGATCCAGCTCAATTTGTGGCTGGAGAGATTTACCGAATCGAAGGAGACCCGGGTGTCTTTTTTCAAGTGGATTATTTAAAGGGCAGATTTGCATGGGGATACCGGATGGGTGGAGAAAAATTTGCAGAAGCTTTGCCGATTTCCATGTTAAAGCCATTAAAGGAGGGCAAATAAAATGCAAGAGCGCATTGAACAATTAGTACAAGAACTTTTAGATAAAAACAAAATATTATCTGAAACTAAAGCAAGGGTTTGGATTGAATTATTATGGTCTGATTTTGAATCATCTTATGCAAAAGCTGGATATGATTATAAAGGTGCGGAAGTATCAGAAAAAATTATTCGTCAATGGATTGAAAGCTATGGGGATCGAATACATGAGTTTGCTGGGAATAATCCTAAATATGCACACTTATTAAATGTGGAAGACGATCTTATTCAGTAAGGTAAATACACTCCATCTTATTCCACATAGAAAAAACTTCAGCCTGCATGATGGTGCAGGCTGAAGTTTTTCTAATTTGGCATGAAATCCATTTTTTTTCTGAGTTTATCCTCACTGAAAATCCATCCAGTGTAGGAATTAAGTATTTCTAATTCTTCGTTTAGATGAACTACTGCAACAAATGGATAGTAATCGTTACTCCGATAGCGTAAATCAATTAAACGTACTTCATGAATATGGTCATGTTTGTCCATTTCCCAACGATAAATTGGCGAAAAAGAGGTAAATGCCTGCATGTTTTTATCCTTCAAAGCAGCCCGTACTAATGGAGAGTCAGGAATTTCCTTGCGTTCAAAACGATCATAAATATTAATTGAGCGCCCGTATGCTCGTCCTACATAGTGATGGGAATCAGAAATAGCAGCAATACGCCATTGGAAAAATCGCATGGTTGGTGCAATGATTATTTCTTCTGCCGTTGGAATCGTATTTCGTACAGCATGTCTTACCGCATGTTGAACCGTAAACCTCAACACATAATAGACAAAAATGAGCGCGTATAATATAAGCATCGTCCATACTGGGTTTGAGCCAAATGCCCAAAATAGCAAGGCCACGACATGTAAGCCGAAAATGATAGGGTCAAACGTATTGATTACGCCTAAAGCAACCCATTTAGTGGAGAACGGGCGTAAAGCCTGTGTTCCGTATGCATTGAAAATATCGACGAAGACATGTAGGAATACACCCAAAAATGTCCATAACCATAAATGCAGAAAGTTGGCTTCTGGCAAAATCAAATGAAGCACGCCCGATATGGCTAATGGCCATAGTAAGACTGCTGGTATTGAATGTGTAATGCCTCGATGGTGGCGGATATATACCGCATTATTTCTTAATTTCAACACGGTGTCTATATCAGGTGCTAAAGATCCAACAATAACACCCGCTACTACGGCTGTTGAAGTCACCGTATGGTCTGCAACCACTGGATCAATCATGGCGAGTCCCCCGATTGCAATACCCATAACGATATGAGTTCCAGTATCCATTTATTTCAACTCCTTTGAGGAGAGTGCCCGAATAATTGCTTTCTATCATTTGGTATACCCCAAATCTGTACTATGTAATCAATAGAATGTAGGTGTGAAATTTGATTGAATTTAATAAACTGACGTTTCGACAGCAGTTAATCGAATGGTATTTGGAAGAAAAGCGAAATCTGCCATGGAGAAATACATCTGATCCATATAAAATTTGGGTGTCGGAAATTATGCTTCAACAAACAAGAGTAGATACAGTCATCCCATATTATAATCGATTTGTAGACGCTTTTCCTACAATGGTGGACTTAGCAAATGCCAATGAAGAGCATTTGTTGAAACAATGGGAAGGTCTTGGCTATTATTCACGTGTAAGAAATTTACAAGCTGGTGTAAGAGAAGTAGTAGAAACCTATGGCAGTGAAGTGCCAAAAACGAGAGAAGAAATTTCAACTTTAAAAGGTGTAGGACCATATACAGCCGGTGCTATTTTAAGTATTGCATATGGACGACCAGAACATGCTGTTGATGGCAATGTCATGAGAGTACTGTCCCGCGTTCTTCTCATTAAAGAAGATATAGCAAAACCTAAAACAAGAAAAACATTTGAACAGGCAGTCACTGAAATTATTGACCATGATGATCCGTCTTCATTTAATCAAGGACTTATGGAATTAGGTGCGATCATATGCACGCCGACATCACCAAAATGTTTGCTATGTCCAGTTCGTGAAAACTGTGCTGCATTTTATGCAGGAGAGCAGAATCATTTACCAATTAAAACAAAAAATAAAAAAACAAAAACTCTTCAATATGATGTTTATATTACCCAAAATAGCAACAATCATTTATTAATGGAAAAAAGACCTGAAACAGGACTCTTAGCAAACATGTGGCAGTTCCCAATGATTGAACGGACTAATCGTGAAATGGATACAATCCCAGAGTTGCAAGATGGGTATTCCATACATTTTAACAAAGAAAACGAACTTGGTACGTTTAAACATGTTTTTTCTCATTTAACTTGGGAAATGAACTGTTTTGTAGGACATGCAGAGGAAGTTAGCGTACCTAATCACTGTGAATGGTTATCGTTTGATGAAATAAAAGGAGTTCCAATGCCAGTACCAATGTTGAAAATTTGGCAATCTTATGTTGAGAGGGGAAATAAATTATGACAGCAAACAAAGTAGCATTAGTGACAGGAAGTAGCAGAGGTTTAGGGAAAGCATTAGCAATTGAACTTGCGAAAAATGGGTATGATATTGTCGTCAACTATGCACGAAGTAAAACCGCAGCACTTGAAACGGTGAAAGAAATTGAAGCATTAGGTCAAAAAGCATTACTTATACGTGCTAACGTTGGTGACGTTGAAAAGTTAAGAGCTATGTTTGAAACCATTCGTGAGGAATTCGGTCGTTTGGATGTATTTGTTAGTAACGCAGCTTCAGGAGTACTTCGTCCTGTTATGGAACTTGAAGAATCTCACTGGGACTGGACAATGAATATTAATGCAAAGGCTATGTTATTTGGTGCACAAGAAGCGGCAAAACTGATGGATCGTGGCGGGAAAATAGTGGGAATCAGCTCTCTGGGATCCATTCGTTATTTAAAAAATTATACGACTGTTGGCGTATCGAAAGCGGCTATTGAATCAATTACTCGTTATTTAGCAGTGGAACTAGCTGAAAAGGGGATTTCTGTTAATACTGTTTCAGGCGGAGCACTTGATACAGATGCCCTCAAGCATTTCCCTAATCGTGAAGAGTTATTAGAAGATGCGAGACAAAATACACCTGCTGGTCGGATGGTGGAAATAGAAGATATGGTGAAAACAGCTATGTTCTTGATATCAGACGGTTCTGACATGATTCGCGGTCAAACCATCATTGTGGACGGTGGACGATCAATCGTCATGTGAAAATTTTTTTTATGAGAATAAGATTTCACTTACCTGCACACATTAATGAGCATGGAGGTGAAAACACACATGCCAAATAAAAATAACAGCAACCAACCAACTAATGCTGCAGAAGTAAGAAGACAAAATCAACAATCTGCACAAAAAGGGACACCAGGAGCTAACCGTGCCGAGTTCGGATCTGAATTCGGAACTGAGTTCTCGTCACAAACAAATCCTTCAAAAACTAATGCATCTGAAGTGAGAAAACAAAACCAACAATCTGCACAAGGTACCTCACAAGGACGTACTGAGTTCGGTTCTGAGTTTGCATCACAAACCAATGCACAAGAAGTAAAAAAACAAAATCAACAATCTGCACAAAAAGCATCAAATCGTTCAACAAACAATAATAAATAATTGGGTCACCAACACGTCAGCGAGGGCTTTAATGCCTTCGCTGATTTTTTTTGCTATAGTTTTTCCCTATAGGTTGTTATAATGGGTACATAATGCAAGATGTATATATACTGTGCTTTGACGAAAAGGTGGGCTTATTCATGTCAATACCAGCTGAAGGGGAAATGATTCAGATTCACAGTTACAAACATAACGGAAAAATCCACCGTGTCTGGCAAGAAACAATGATTCTGAAAGGGACAAGAAATATTGTCATAGGTGGCAATGAACGCACTCTTGTTACCGAATCTGACGGACGCACTTGGTTAACACGTGAACCATCAATTTGTTATTTTCATGCGGAACATTGGTTCAATATCATTTGTATGTTACGTGAAGATGGTGTGTACTATTACTGTAATATCAGTTCACCATTTATTTACGATAATCAATCTTTAAAATACATTGATTACGATTTAGATGTAAAAGTCTTTCCAGACATGACATATACGATTCTGGATGAAGACGAGTTTGAAGAGCATAAACAACAAATGAATTACCCTAATGCCATTGATACAATATTACATCGCAATGTAGATAAACTAATTAGTTGGATTAAACAACGTAAAGGACCATTTGCGCCAGACTTTATTGAAGTGTGGACCAATCGTTATCTGTTTCACAAGCAACTTCGAATACGTGAGTGAATGATACCTGTTGATTTCCAACAGGTTTTTCATTTGGAAAGGAAGTAGTTGAATGAGTAGTACTAAAAGATATATGAAATTTGTAAAACCTTATAAATGGCAAATTGTCTTAACTGTTGTCATAGGGATTGTAAAATTTGCAATTCCATTATTCATTCCCTTATTAATTAAAATTGTTATTGATGACATCATCACAGAAGATACACTAAGTAATAATGAAAAAACTCGGCAACTATTTTACTGGTTAGGGGGAACGGCTCTAGTCTTCTTCATTGTGCGTCCCCCAATTGAATATTATCGACAATATTACGCGCAATTAGTAAGCAACAAAATACTCTACGACATACGGCAAGATCTTTACGGGCACTTACAACGCCTTAGTTTAAAGTTCTATTCAAACACGCGAGTGGGAGAAGTCATTTCCCGTGTGATAAACGATGTGGAACAGACAAAAAACTTTGTCATGATTGGATTAATGAATTTATGGTTGGACTTGGTGACTATTATTATTGCAGTGTCCATTATGTTGACAATGGACGTGCCTTTGACACTTGTCACACTACTTGCATTCCCGTTTTATGCGGTAAGTGTTAAATACTTCTTTGGGCGCTTGCGAGACTTAACAAAAGAACGCTCACAAGCTCTTGCTGGAGTTCAAAGTTATTTACACGAACGCGTTCAAGGAATGAGTATCATAAAAAGTTTCACTTTGGAAAAACATGAACAAACCATATTTGATAAGGCAAATGGTGAGTTTTTAGATAAAGCAGTGGATCATACGAAATGGAATGCCAAGGCTTTTGCCGTTGTTAACACAATAACTGATGTCGCTCCTTTATTAGTGATTGCTTATGCAGGATACCAAGTGATTAATGGCAATTTAACTGTCGGAACGATGGTAGCGTTTATCGCATATATCGAAAGACTTTATAATCCTTTAAGACGATTAGTAAACTCATCTACAACACTTACGCAAGCATTCGCTTCAATGGATCGTGTGTTTGAATTAATGGATGAGAAATACGATATTCAAGATCACCCCCATGCGAAGGAAATGCCTGCAATTAAAGGAAAGCTACAATTTGATCGTGTGTCTTTCCAATATGAAACAGAAAATAACATGGTATTAAACAATATGAGTTTTACAGTAGACCCAGGGCAAACTGTCGCTTTTGTCGGAATGAGTGGCGGCGGAAAGTCTACAATCATCAGCATGATTCCTAGATTTTATGATGCGACAAGCGGGGCTGTTAAAATCGATGACTTAGATATTAAAGATGTGAAAATCAATTCATTAAGAGAGCAAATCGGAATAGTATTGCAAGATAATATCTTGTTTAGTGATTCTGTAAAAGCAAATATTTTAATGGGCCGACCAGATGCTACGGATTACGAAGTATTTGAAGCGGCGAAAGCAGCTAATGCACATGAATTTATTTTGTCTCTTCCAGAAGGCTATGAGACAAAAGTAGGAGAACGTGGAGTGAAGCTATCAGGTGGTCAAAAACAACGCGTGGCTATCGCACGAGTATTCTTGAAAAACCCACCAATTTTAGTATTGGATGAAGCAACTTCAGCTCTTGATTTAGAGAGCGAATCATTGATACAAGACTCTTTAGAGCGCTTAGCACATAATCGTACAACTGTAATTGTTGCCCATCGATTATCTACTATTACACATGCCAATCAAATCTTTGTAATCGATCATGGTGAACTAAAAGAACAAGGAACACATGAGCAACTAATGGACGCAAAAGGTATTTATTATAGCTTATACCAAGTGCAACAATTGGATATTAATTAAAAGATTCTCCTAAATGGGAGAATCTTTTTTTATTGGTCGAATAAACTTAAAGTCTAAAAGGCTATTGCAATTATTGTTATAATTCGTATAATAAAGAACATATCTAATTTTCTGAAATAATAATAGTGTTGCGTAACTGGAGGGACAGGATGAGTGAACGAAAAGCAATTCTTCAAGTAAAAGGTCTTCGAACATCCTTTTTCACAGATGATGGTGTAATACCTGCTGTAGACAATATTGACTTTTCTGTACATGAAGGAGAAGTACTGGGAATCGTAGGCGAATCAGGCTGCGGAAAAAGTGTAACTTCATTATCTATTATGGGATTAGTACCAAGCCCACCAGGAAAAATCACTGGTGGAGAAATTCTGTTCGAAGATAAAGACTTAACTAAATTAAGTGATAAAGAGATGAGAAAAGTACGAGGGAACGACGTGGCGATGATTTTCCAAGAGCCGATGACCTCCTTAAATCCTCTATTTACAATAGGAAATCAATTAACGGAAGCCATTCTCATCCATCGAAAAGATTGGTCAAAGAAACAAGCAAAATCTCGTGCAGTTGAGATGTTGAATCTAGTTGGTCTTCCAAGAGCAGATGAATTAATGAAAGACTATCCACATCAACTATCTGGTGGGATGAGACAACGAGTTATGATTGCTATGGCACTTGTATGTGATCCAAAGGTTTTAATTGCGGATGAACCGACAACTGCGTTGGATGTGACGATTCAAGCTCAAATTTTGCATCTGATGAAAGATTTAAATGAACGATTAAATACAGCCGTTCTACTCATCACACATGATCTTGGTGTGGTAGCTGAAACATGTGAACGTGTTGTCGTCATGTATGCAGGTCAAGTTGTGGAAGAAGGTCCTGTCCAAACGATTTTCAAAGACCCTCAGCATCCATATACGAAAGGTCTTTTACAGTCAGTACCGGATATGCGTTTTAAAAAGCAAAGACTCTATTCAATTCCTCGAAACGTGCCTAAGCCCGGTTCAGTACGAACGGGGTGCCGTTTTGCTGCACGCTGTGAGTTTGCCTTTGATAAGTGCTTAACTGAAAACCCGGATTTGTATCAAACTTCATCCGTACATAAAACAAGATGCTTCTTATATAAAAGCGAGGAGGTATCAGCGCATGACAGAACCCTTATTGAAAGTTGAAGGGCTAAAAAAATATTTCCCTATTCGCAAAGGAGTACTCAGCCGTGTGTCTGGATATGTCAAGGCTGTTGACGACGTGTCGTTCTTCGTCAATAAAGGAGAAACTCTTGGAATCGTGGGAGAATCAGGTTGTGGGAAATCGACAACCGGACGTATGCTCATGAGATTGCTAGAACCGACTGAAGGTAAAGTAGTTTTTGATGGGAAAGAATTAACCAATATTTCGAATGATGATATGCGTAAAGCACGTCGAGAAATTCAAATGGTATTCCAAGATCCTTATGCTTCGTTAAATCCGAGACATACCATTGAAAAAATTTTGGAAGAACCTCTCATCGTTCATGGACTAGGTGATGCCAAGTCGCGTAAAAAGAAAGTCCGAGAACTTCTAGAAATTGTCGGTCTAAGTAGTTATCATGCAAAACGCTATCCTCACCAATTCAGTGGGGGACAACGTCAACGCATCGGAATTGCGAGAGCGTTAATGACCAATCCGAAACTTATTATTGCAGATGAACCGGTTTCAGCTCTAGATGTTTCCATCCAGGCACAAGTATTGAACTTGATGCAGGATTTACAAAAGGACCTACAACTAACGTACATTTTTATTGCACATGATTTAGGAGTTGTGCGACACATTAGTGATCGTGTAGGGGTTATGTATCTTGGCAAAATGGTCGAGATCACAGAAAGTGAATTGTTATATGAAAAGCCTTTGCATCCGTACACGCAGGCGTTATTGTCTGCCGTTCCAGTACCGGACCCTAACTTTGTGCGGGAACAAATGCTAATTAAAGGGGATATTCCTAGCCCGTCAAATCCACCATCTGGATGTACATTCCACACTCGCTGTCCATTTAAAATGGATGTGTGTACATCAGTAGTTCCAAAGTTAGAAGAAGCAGAACCTGGTCATTTTGTTGCCTGTCACCTATATGGTGAACAGACAGCATTGATAAATAGATGATATGGAGGGGTTAATTTGAGTAAAAAGAAACTGTGGTCGCTTGCTGTATTAGTAATGTTAGTATTCTCAACGATTTTAGCGGCTTGTTCATCCGATAATGGTGAAAAAGGTGGAGAAAAAGAAGAAGAAAATTCCGAACCTAAAATCCTAGTATTTGGACGAGGTGGAGATTCAGTATTCTTAGATCCAGCAGCAGCAACAGATGGTGAATCATTTAAAGTTACTAAAAACGTATTTGAAACACTTGTAAATTTTGGTGACCAAGATACAGAAATTCACGAAGGTCTTGCAAAATCTTGGGAACCATCTGAAGATGGATTATCTTATACCTTCCAGTTAGAAGAAGGCGTTAAATTCCATGATGGTACTGATTTCAATGCAGAAGCAGTGGTGAAAAACTTTGACCGCTGGATGAATGGATCAGAAGATAAATTCCCTTACTATTCTTCTATGTTCGGTGGTTTCATAGGAGATGAAGGGCATGTTATCGATTCTGTAACAGCAGATGGAGATTATACTGTTGTAATCAAATTAAAACGCCCACAAGCACCATTCTTGAAAAACCTTGCGATGAGCCCGTTTGCTATTGCGAGCCCAACTGCATTTGAAAAACATGGTGATAAGTTTAGTGAAAACCCAGTTGGTACAGGTCCATTCAAATTTGTAGAATGGAAACGCAATGATTCAATTACAATTGAAAAAAATGAAGATTACCGAATTGACGGTTTGCCAAAACTTGATAAAGTTATTTTCCGCTCAATTCCAGATAACTCTGCTCGATTAAATGCATTAAATACTGGTGAAATCGATCTTGCTGACGGTGTAAACCCATCTGATGGTGCTTCTATCGAAGGTAATAGCGAATTACAATTGTATGAACGTCCTTCAATGAACGTTGGTTACCTAGGTTTAACGTCTACTCGTCCTCCTTTCGACAAGAAAGAAGTTCGCCAAGCAATTAACCATGCAATCGATAAACAAGCAATCGTTGACGCATTCTTCGAAGGGCGTGCAACAGTAGCGAAAAACCCAATGCCACCAGTAATCAGTGGTTACAATGATGATATCGCTGGATACGATTATAATCCAGAAAAAGCAAAAGAATTATTAGCTGCAGCGGGTCTTCCAGATGGTTTCGAAATGGATCTTTGGGCAATGCCAGTTCCACGTCCGTACATGCCAGATGGTGCGAAAGTAGCTGAAGCCATTCAAGCTAACTTAGCTGATGTTGGTATTAAAGCTAATATCGTTACGTATGAATGGGCGACTTATTTAGAAAAAGCTAAAAACGGAGAAGCTGATGCATTCTTACTTGGTTGGACAGGTGATAATGGAGACGCAGATAACTTCCTTTACGTATTACTTGACGAAGATAATATCGGAAGCAATAACTATAGTTACTATAAGAACGATGTCGTGCATGACCTCTTTATTCAAGCACAAACAGAAGTTGATGAAGCGAAGCGTAATGAACTTTATGGTAAAGCTCAAGAAATCATTTTTGAAGACGCACCATGGGTACCACTGGCTCACTCTACACCACTTCTGGCAGGCAAAGCGGATTTACTAAACTTCTTACCACATCCGACCGGTTCTGATAAGTTAGAAACTGTAGACTTCAAGTAATAAACTAACGATTGGGGGGAAGTCTTCGTGATTTCTCCCCATAATTTTTTATAATATATAAATGTATAAATACTCTGTGATACTATGTCTAGCTCCAAGCGCCATCCTGCACCTAAGCTTCAGGCCTCATTCGAAAGCAGGCATTCAATTCAAACTTGCAAGTAACTGGTGTCAGGCTAAGAAGGCGCTTTCCGCTTTTCGTATACATAATGCTTTAGATGGAGGGGTGAAGAAGATGCTTCACTATATCGGAAGAAGACTCTTGCAATTAATCCCTGTTTTACTAGGTATGACGTTTATCGTCTTTATGATTATTCGTGCTATTCCTGGTGACCCTGCACAAGTTATTCTAGGTCAAACAGCATCAAAAGAAGCAATGGAAGCATTGCGAGCAAGCCTTGGATTGGACAATCCTTGGTATATCCAATACTTCGAATATTTAGGTGGATTATTAAAAGGAGATTTAGGTGAGTCCTTGCGTACGACTGCACCTGTATCTGAAGAAATTTGGCCATATTTAGCTGCCACATTCGAGTTGTCATTATTCGCAATTCTCATTGCGGTTATTGTTGGAGTAAATGCTGGTATTATTTCTGCATGGTTTCAAAATTCTTGGTTCGACTACACGGCAATGATTCTAGCATTAGTGGGTGTATCTATGCCGATTTTCTGGTTAGGTCTCATGTTCCAATATATTTTTGGGATAGAACTTGGTATTTTACCTACCGGGGGCCGAGAAGAAGTTCGAAATCCAGTAGAATCCATAACAAATCTTTATGTATTAGACACCATTATGCAAGGTCGATTTGATCAACTAGGCGTTGTGTTAAAACACTTGGTACTGCCAGGAATTGCACTTGCAACCATACCAATGGCGATCATAGCACGTATGACTCGTTCAAGTATGCTTGAAGTGATGCGTTCTGATTATGTCCGAACAGCGCGAGCAAAAGGTCAAAAAATGTTTTGGGTTGTGTATAAACACGCATTGAAAAATGCCATTATTCCAGTACTAACCATTATTGGTCTTCAAATGGGACTACTACTTGGAGGAGCAATTTTAACTGAATCCATTTTCTCATGGCCGGGAGTAGGACGTTATATTTATGAGGCAATCGGTTTCCGAGACTATCCAGTCATTCAATCAGGAATCCTAGTCGTAGCGTTTATTTTCGTCATGATTAACTTATTAATTGATGTGTTATACAGTTTAATTGATCCGCGTATTAAATATGATTAAGAAGGAGGCAGCTCAACATGGTTGGATTTGCGCCTAAACAAACAGATATTATAGCAAAAGAAGACAAAGTAGCAGGCCCATGGAAAGAAGCATGGCGAAGCTTTAAGAAAAATAAAGTAGCTGTTGTGGGAGCGGGAATTGTCCTCTTCTTTATCATCTTGGCATTGATTGGCCCATGGATTGCACCACAAGGACTCAATGAACAAGATTTACCGAATCGCTTGCTCAAACCATCGAGCGAGCATTGGTTAGGGACTGATGACTTGGGTCGTGATATCTTGTCTCGCGTTATTCATGGTGCCCGTATCTCATTATCTGTTGGATTCTTTTCAGTAATTGGTTCAGTGGTCGTGGGGAGTATTTTGGGGATTGTAGCAGGCTATTATGGTAGATGGATTGATATGATCATTTCACGAATTTTTGATATCATGCTGGCGTTTCCAAGTATACTATTGGCAATTGCTGTTGTTTCAGTATTAGGACCTTCCTTGCAAAATGCGCTAATTGCCATAGCGGTCATTAACGTACCAAACTTTGGCCGATTGATTCGTTCTAAAGTTTTGAGCATTAAGGAAGAAGAATATATCACATCAGCAAAAGCGATCGGAATGAGAGATGTTCGCATATTATTTTCTCATATACTACCAAACTCAATGGCACCAGTTATTGTACAAGGAACACTAGCAATTGCTTCAGCGATAATCGAAGCAGCTGCTCTTGGATTCCTTGGACTTGGTGCACAAGCTCCATCAGCAGAATGGGGTAAAATGCTAGCGGATGCCCGTGTGAATTTCATTAATGCACCATGGACTATGATTTTTCCGGGAGTTGCCATCATGTTAACGGTATTAGGATTTAATCTAATGGGTGACGGGTTGCGAGATGCACTCGATCCGAGAATGAAGAATTAAACATAAAAAAGCCAACCTATTCCGCAAAGGAAAGGTTGGCTTTTTACATTAATAGTCATCTTCGAGTTCCACTTTGATTTCTTCGCCATGATAATTTTGATGGGAAATAATCAACGTATCTAGGTGTTCCAGTTGTTCTTCATAATCTAACACGGCCGACAGCACATGTAGTAAATGGTAGGATGAAAAAATTTCATCCTCTTTTGCAATGGCGATTTCTTTCGCAAAGATTTCCATTACCTCATGACGATTAAGCATTGCCGCATTACCTGCCCACACGGAGTGTTCAGGTTTTAATTTGCCCGTGTATTTCAAATGTAGTTGTTCATGATATGTTAAAAGAAAATCGAGTCTTTCTTGAATCATGAGCCGGAAATGTTCAGGTAAATTGACTAGTTCGTTTTCGTGTAAATGCAGTCGCTTTAAAACTTCCCAACTTTTATTGGCAGTTGAGATCATTTGTCGATACACCACTAGTTTACGAGCTTTTGACCTTTTTTCATTGCGGAAATAGCTACGTTCTTCTCTATAAAACAAATAAAATTGATCAACTTTGATTAAGCGTTCTCGTAGTTTCTCGAGTGCTTGTTTTGTAGCGGTATGCTCCGATGCCTGGCGAACCGCTAATCGTGTCCATCTTATTAAATCATCTGTTGTCATATGAATTAATTGAAACAATTTCGTTTCGTACTTTGGTGGCATAAACAATAAGTTCACTACAAATGCAGCCATTACACCTACAACGATTGTGGTAAAACGTATGAGAGCAAATAATAAGAAGTCGTCACTTTGACCTTCCATTATGGCGATAATGGTAACAAGTGCTAGTGAAACCGACTTTTCCAACTTTAACTTCAACATAATGGCAATCGCAATGACAGCGGCTAAGCCCACTGCAACGTAATGATGACCAAAAATTAGAGAGAACACAACGGCAATTCCTGCACCAATCAAATTCCCTTGTATTTGTTCAATGATGGTTAAATAAGAACGGTAAATAGAGGGTTGAATCGCAAAAATTGCAGCTATTCCAGCAAAAACAGGTGACGGTAAATGCAATAAATCAGCCATGAAAAGAGCAAAAACAATTGCGACACCAGTTTTAACGATTCGTGCACCAAATTTCATATAGTTTGAAATTCCTTTCCCAGTTCTTTAAAAGATATTTTTACATTTGTGAAAATGCTTTATTAACTGCCACTAAAGATTGTTTCACGTCTTCCTCAGTGTGAGCGGTTGTTAGGAACCAAGCTTCATATTTTGATGGAGCTAAGTTAATCCCTTGGGCTAACATCAGCTTAAAGAATTGACCGAAGACTTCACCATCACTAGCCTCAGCTTGTTCGTAGTTTTCAACTTTCACATCCGTGAAGTAAATGGTTAAAGCCCCTTTTAAGCGGTTAATTGTTATGGTCACATTGTGATCGGTAGCAGCTTGTAATATGCCTTCTTCAAGTAGGGCACCTAAACGATCCATTTCTTCATAGACGCCAGGTTGCTTTAATACTTCTAAACAGGCAATTCCTGATAATATGGACGCTGGATTACCAGCCATAGTTCCCGCCTGATAAGCAGGTCCAAGTGGAGCAACTTGTTCCATTATCTCTTTACGACCGCCATAGGCACCAATTGGTAATCCACCACCGATAATTTTACCTAATGCTGTTAAGTCTGGAGTTAGACCAAGCATGTCTTGTGCACCACCATAATGGAATCGGAACGCTGTAATCACTTCATCGTATACAATTAGTGCTCCTTTTTGTTTCGCAATTTCATGAACGAGCGGCAAGAACCCTTTCTTAGGCTCAACGATTCCAAAGTTCCCAACGATTGGTTCTACTAAAATACAAGCAATTTCATCTCCCCATTTATCCATCGCATCTTGGAATGCTTGTGGGTCATTAAACGGGATCGTGATTACTTCTTTTGCAATTGAGGCGGGGACACCTGCTGAATCAGGGGTACCGAGAGTTGCTGGACCAGAACCTGCAGCGACTAATACTAAATCGGAATGTCCATGGTAACAGCCTGCGAATTTCATGATTTTTGTTCGACCAGTGTACGCACGGGACACACGAATTGTGGTCATTACCGCTTCAGTACCTGAATTCACAAAACGTACTTTATCCATGCCAGGCATAGCTTCTTTTAGCATCTTAGCAAACTTTACTTCATGAGGTGTTGGTGTTCCGTAAAGCAAGCCGTTTTCTGCTGCTGTCGTTATGGCTTTTGTTATATGAGGATGAGCATGACCCGTAATGATCGGTCCGTATGCGGCAAGATAGTCAATGTATTTGTTGCCATCTACATCCCAAAAGTATGCTCCTTGTGCTCTTTCCATTACAGTGGGAGCTTCGCCGCCAACTGCTTTGTATGAGCGTGACGGACTGTTTACACCTCCAACAATATGTTTTTGTGCTTCTTCGTGTATTGCTTCAGAATTTACTCTGTTCATATATATCCTCCGTTCATTTTCTTCCATTCTTTATAATAGACATAAATAGTAGAGAACGCCAAGAAAATTGAAACTTAGGCTATTCTTAGGTACGATGAAACTAAAGACAGAGGAGGAAACTTTCATGACAACACTGGAAGGTATGCATGCACCAGATTTTACTTTGAAAAACGAAAAAGGAACTGAGGTATCACTTCGCGACTTTGCTGGAGAGAAATATGTTCTCCTTTATTTTTATCCAAAAGATGCCACACCGGGTTGTACGACTGAGGCATGTGATTTTAGAGATTCACATGAGTCATTTAGGGAATTCAATGCTGTCATATTAGGAGTAAGCCCTGATGGGGAAAAAGCACATTCAAAGTTTATTGAAAAACATGGATTGCCATTTTCCTTATTAATTGATGAAGATCATGAAGTATCAAAAGCATACGGGGTCTGGTTACTGAAAAAAATGTATGGCAAGGAATTTATGGGAATTGAACGATCTACATTTTTAATCGATCCAACCGGGACTGTTATAAAAGAGTGGAGAAAAGTAAAAGTGAAAGGACACGTTGAAGAAACATTGGAAACTTTACGTGAATTAGTGAAGCCGATATGACTCATGTTCTTTTTACGTTTTCTGTCAAAGAAAATTTAATCTCAAAATTACAAACGGAGTTCCATGACGTGGAATTTACGTTTTCTACTATTGGAGATGTGATTGCACTAAGAAAAGCAGAAATCATTGTCTCATATGGAGAAGATATTTCAAAAGAAACGTTGGACCTGGCGCCAGCTTTAAAATGGCTGATGATTGCTTCCGCAGGATTAGAAAAAATGCCGCTTATTGAAATTGCTGAGCGTAACATTTTCATGACGAACGTCAAAGGCATTCATAAAACGCCAATGACTGAGTCGGTGATGGCCCACTTATTGGCATTGAAACGTGCAATCCCTTGGATATACTCCCAACAAGAGAAGCAGGAGTGGAGTAAACGCTCTGGTTCTACTGAGCTCTTTGGTAGCACAGCAATTGTCCTTGGACCAGGTGCGATAGGGAGTGAAATAGGTCGTTTGTTACAAGCGTTTGGTGTTCGTACAATTGGATGCAATCGATCAGGGAACAGTGCACCCCATATGAATGAGGTAATACCTTTTGACCAATTGAATAAAGCTTTGCCTGAAGCAGATGTCATCATTTCGGTATTGCCGAGCACACATGAAACGCGTGGGCTCCTTACATATGACCATTTTGAATTAATGAAAGAGCAAGCGATTTTTATGAATTTCGGTCGAGGTGACTTGGTAAAAGAAAAGGATTTACTTAAAGCGATAAAGGAACGTCAAATTGCGTATGCAGTTTTGGATGTCTTCGAAGAAGAGCCATTACATGAAAATCATCCATTTTGGAAAATGGAGGGTGTTATTATTTCTCCGCATGTATCAAGTCATTCTTCTGAGTACGTGCCAAGGGCTTTGGAAATTTTCGCACATAATTTACGAGAATGGTTGAATGATGGAACAAGTTTTCAAAATGTCATTGATGCAGAAAAGGGGTATTGATATGAAAATTTATACAAAGACTGGTGATAAAGGAACCACTTCATTAATCTACGGGTCTCGTGTTGCTAAAAATGATGCATTGGTCGAGGCATACGGCACATGTGATGAAGCAAACTCGATGATAGGACTTGCGGTGAGTTATTTACAAAACGAATTTTTTGTAGAAAAAGATGACGTACAACAGGCATTACATCAAATTCAAACTACACTGTTTCACGTTGGAGCGGAGTTAGCCACTCCAAAAGGAAAAGAAGTAAAATGGCAACTTAATGAAAGTGAAATTGCCAAGCTTGAATCGTGGATTGATCAATGGGATGCTCAGCTACCAGCACTTACGAATTTCATTTTACCAAGTGGCCATCCAGCAGGCGCGACACTTCACGTTGCACGTACAATCGTCCGTCGTGCCGAACGTTCAACAGTCGGCATTGGTGAAGGGGTTTCTCCACAGGTTTTAGCGTATTTAAATCGGTTATCGGATTTCTTATTTATCGCTGCTCGATTTATAAATTTGCGGTTAGGTCAAAAAGAAATTGGATTACATGCTGAATGATTCTCTTAGAAAATGGCTATTTTGTTGACTTTCTCCTTACTTATTCCTTATACTAATTGTAACAATTATTATTAAAGAATCTTTATGAAGTGAGGTGCATGACGATGACTGAAATGCATTTGCGCGACGCATTGGATACTTTGAAATCTACTGGAGTTCGAATTACACCACAGCGTCATGCGATTTTAGAATTTCTCATACAATCCATGATTCATCCAACAGCAGACGATATATATAGAGCACTTGAACAAAAGTTTCCTAACATGAGTGTAGCAACTGTTTATAACAATCTTCGGGTTTTTAGAGAAGCGGGATTAGTAAAAGAATTAACATATGGTGATTCATCCAGTCGATTTGATTTCGTGACAAATGACCATTACCATATTATTTGCGATTCATGTGGTAAGATTGTTGATTTCCATTATCCTGGTTTAGATGAAGTAGAGCAATTAGCTGCTCATGTAACCGGATTCCAAGTAAATGGTCACCGTATGGAAATTCACGGTACATGTCCTACCTGTGAATTACAAGCAACTAAAGTACAATAATTGAAGAGAGCACTTAGTTGCTCTTTTTTTTGTACAAAAAAAGCTAACATTCTAATATGAATGTTAGCCACATCTATTTACGATTGTTTACGATTTAACTTCACGTCAAACTCTTGACCTTCCAAAGTTGGATCTAAAGTTAACGGCTCGCGGCAATACATACACATATCAACACGCCCCAAGACTTTTGTATGTTTGCCACAGTTTGGACATTCGACTTGAACTGCTTTAGTAGACAGTAAGCCTATCCAAGCATAAACAGCAGTACTGCCCAAAATAGCCAGTAGTCCTAACAGCATAAATAAAGTCATAACGATTTGATGTTCACGGAAAAAGATTCCGATATACATAATGACAAAACCGATAAAGATGAGAGATAATGCAAACGAACGAATTCGATTTATTTTATTTTTATAAGGTTTCATATTGCGTTCCTCCTTAATCATGTTTACTATACCATAATTGATAGTGTAA
>Ga0209013_10001309_pt1 | contig 22924 bp, 26 predicted proteins | sample Cruoilmetagenom2_FD_187291 | JGI IMG/M metagenome (GOLD analysis project Ga0209013, IMG submission 187291) | Oil polluted marine microbial communities from Coal Oil Point, Santa Barbara, California, USA - Sample 2 (SPAdes) (version 2) | ecosystem: Environmental > Aquatic > Marine > Oil seeps ... | reverse complement strand
CAATTCCGATATCAAGAAGCATGCACGGCTGAATTGCATCCACCATTTTCTGTCAATGATCCCGTACGAAGACCTGACGCCGAAACCCATAAAGCTGCCAAAGCGCAAGGAAGATGCCGCCTACATGCGCCCGCCGATGGAATACCAGAATTTCATACCGGATATCTATCCCTGACAGGCGCCCAGGGGCTGATGTATATCAAGGTTTAAATTTTCCTGGTTTGATAGCATTGGACAGCTAAAGAATACCCTGCCGTTGTCTTCGGACCCGGCAGGGATGGTATACATCTACACAGGAATACATGTAATGAGTGAACAGGATATCAATGTCGAAGAACCGGCAGCAGACATAGCCGAGGAAGAATCGGTTGCCGTCGAAAATCAGCCTGATGAAGAACAGGTACGGCTGAAAAAGCTCAAGAAAAAGGCGCTGAAACGCTACCTGCGGGAAGAAGATTTGAAGCCCTATCAGGCTGAACTTATTCAGATGCAGCAGTACCTCGAAAAAAGCAAAACGCGCATGATCATCCTGTTTGAGGGACGTGACGCCTCCGGCAAGGGCGGTACGATACGTCGTGTGACCCGCTACATGAATGAAAAGCATTACCGCATTGTTGCCCTCGGCAAGCCGACGGAACATGAAAAGACACAGTGGTTCTTCCAGAAGTATATCCGCCAGTTTCCACGCGGCGGAGAAGTCGTTTTGTTCGACCGTAGCTGGTACAACCGTTCCATGGTCGAGCCGGTCTTCGGATTCTGCAGCGACAAAGAGTATAAAAACTTCATGCGCGGTGTTGGGGGATTCGAGAAGGACCTGGTCCGCCAGGGCACGATCCTGATCAAGCTCTATTTTAGCGTAACCAAGGAAGAACAGGAACGCCGATTCAATCGGCGTAAGCACGATCCGTTGCGCCAGTGGAAGCTGAGCGAGGTCGATGTACAGGCGCAGGAACGCTGGGACGAATTCACCAATGTCAAATATGAGATGCTCAAAAAAACCCACACTACACATGCGCCGTGGAAGATCATCCGTTCCAATGACAAGCACCAGGCTCGTCTAAACGCGATGAAGGTCATACTAAATTCAGTACCTTATGATCGTCTCGATGACAGTCTGGATTTTGTACCCGATCCGGAAATCGTTATCTCCGGTTCGCGTGAACTGGAAAAGATGGAAGCCCAGCGCCTGGGCAGCGGCAAATTTCTGGCCTGAACATCTTCCAACTGCCATTCCGTCCTGCGCCGGAATGGCAGCAAATTAATTCTCCGATAAAATCTTATCGAGTCGCTCGTACTCAGCAATCACCTGTGCACCAAGCAGCAAGATGATCGCCGCAAACTCGAGGCTGATCAGTATCACGATGGCGGTTGCGAACGAGCCGTATATCACGTTGACGAAAGACAGCGTCGAAAAGTACCAGACCAGTGTGTGACGCGTAATCTCCCACAGCAGCGCCGCCACCGCCCCTCCAATCAGAGCATGTGAGGGAGCCAACCGGCCCAGGGGCATCACCAGATACACCGAGGTCAGCAGCAGGATCTCACCAAACACGCCCAGCCCATAAATCGCCATGTCCGGTGCATCTCCGAAGCTGATGCTGTACCCCATCAGCGTAATATCGTTTGCCTCAATCGCATGCAGCCACCCGGCCACGATGCTTACAACAAGAAAGCCGACACCAACCATTAGTATGTAGATATACGGAATGATTGCTGAAACCAGAAAATGACGGCGATGAATTTCGACACGATGTTTGAAAATCATGCACAGGGCATTTTCCAGAACGGTAAACGCCAGTGAACTGAAAAACAGCATAAACAGCAGACCAACTACCCCGACATACTTACTGTCGACAAATGCCGTCAGCTGACCAATGACAGCACCTGACTGTACCGGGGCAACAAGTTCCATATACGTTGCAACGGTTTCCATCAGCAGGGCAGGATCAATCACCCGTGACAGGATAACAAGCACCAGGGCAAACATCGGCACGATAGAAAGCAGAGTGTAGTAGGCAATCGCACCCGCCAGCAGAAACCCCTGGTTTGCGCGGAATGCCCGCAAAACCTGAAGCAGAAAGGCCACGGGGTGGCCCATAACATAGGCTCGTGGCGTCATTCTGCTATCACAGCCTGGTCTCTGCCCTGGTGTTTGGCGGTGTACAGGGCCTTGTCCGCCTTACGGAAAAGCTTGATCGAATCGCTCTCTTTTTCAGGTATGAGGCTGGCAACACCAATACTGGCTGTTACGACATCATGACTGGCGACCGGCGCATGTGTGATACCTAGCTTGCGGATGCTCTCACAGATATCGTCTGCCAATTTGGCAGCCCCGGCCAGGTCCGTTTCTGGAAGCACAACGGCATATTCGTCCCCGCCAATGCGTGACGGGTGATCTGCGGTCCTGTTCATGGAACTCTTTATGACTTCGGCGAACTTCCGCAGACACTCATCACCCTTGTCATGACCGAAGTGATCATTCAAATACTTGAACTCGTCGATATCGCATATCAGCAGAGATAGCGGTTCCTGGCTACGATAGTGGCGCTTCCATTCATCGGTAAACACGTGCTCAAATTCGCGCCGATTGGGTAAATCCGTTAGCGCATCCAGCTGCGATAACTGTTTCAGTACCTTATTTGCCTTGCGCAAGTCTCGCGTACGATCAGCAACCTTTTGCTCGAGGTTATGCGTGTAAGCTTCCAGTTGCTGGCTCAAAACCCGGTACTTGTCACTGAGCGCCAGTGACAACATGATTATTTCGACTAACAGACCCAGGGTCGCCGAATGATGAGTGATAAAGTTGTCTTCGATGACACCGAAACGACTCAGCACCAGGGTTGTTGAGCCGAATCCGTAAACTACCCATGCCAATGTAAAAAATCTCGCAGCACGGTTGCCCCGGTACCAACTGACCACACCTGTAGTCAGAATCAGGATCCCATTAATCAACCCCATTGCCGTGCTAAAACGAATTGCGGTCTGGTAATCGGCAAACAGGGCAAGCAATACGGCAATCACACCGAGGCCTATCATTATGTTGATCAGTTTGTAGAATAAAGGTGTATAGCGTTTGGTTTCGATGAATAACTGCGAAAACAGAGCTGTGGCAATTATCCATATAGACGATGTAAGAGGCACCGCCATGTTTGCAAAACCGGGCGACTCTGGCCATAGAAACTGGTAGCCATGGCCATTCAGTGATGCGATGAATATTCCACCGGCAATTACAGAAACCACATAGACAAGATAGGTCTTGTCTCGAACCGCGAGATACAGGAAAGCGTTATACAGCGCCATCATCAGCATGAAGCCATACATGACGCCGAAAAACACCTGCAGCTGACTCTGATATTCGAAAAAACTGTCGGCTGACTGCAGCGTCGGCCGTATCAGCATTGAGCTGTTGGTGATTATTCTTATGTAGTAGGTGTTTATGTGGCGGCCGTCTAAATCCAGCCCGGTAACAAACGTTCTGTGCAGTATGGGGCGCTCATCAAACGGGAGCGTGTCGCCCATCACCTGAAGTGACCAGCGCCCATCTTCTATGGATTGATAAATATCGATCTGATCGAGCAGTGGATAATCGAGATTCAGCAGCCAGCGCCTGCTGTCATGCGAGTTATCCTGAATTTTGAATTTCAGCCAGATTGCTGAAGATGTATAACCGAAACTCAGGTTGTCTTTCTCACCTGTAACAAAGCGATCAGAGTAAGCAGGACTGCTGATATCCTGGATGGTTAGCGCTGCTGATTCATCTTCAAACCAGGTGTACTTGCCAGCCAGTGAAATCGTTGATTCCTGATTACTGAGGACGATGAGGTCAGTCTGGGCAGCAAAGCTCTTCACATCGAAAAACAACATCAACACGAACAGCAGGCCAATCCGTAAAAAATGCAGACCATCAGTTCGCAAAACATTTGGTGTATCGAGCGTCACGTCGATGCGTGGCGTGTTATTTTTCATTATTTAAATAATTTGAGGGTATAAAATCCCATCGGAAGCCAGAACGGACTTCCGGTAAGGCTAGTCTGCAACCCGGCAACTACCAGGTAAGCAGTGCAATCACGATCAAAGCAACGGCAAGCCCCTGAACAATGACCCGTGCCTCCATCAGTGGCAGCGCATGAGTCGAGTCATACTTGCCGCCACGAAACATTGAAACACCGCCCGCCACCATGATCACGAAGGTTGCAATAGCCAACAGGAGAACAATAAATGTAATTGCTGACATTACATACTCCATTCCCGTTTACTACGGGCACAGAATCATGAAAATCATGATTCCATATGAACTTTGTACTCCTCCGGAACCTTTTTATCAAGCAGACAACGGCAGGAATAGCACCTCAAAGCAGGGAGGTTTCACGACTGCATATTACGTACAGACACGGTTACGACCTTTCTTTTTGGCCCGATAAAGCGCCTTATCGGCAGCCTTGATGACCTGCTCAGGTGTTTTCTGGACCTTGCTGTTATCAGCCAGACCGATGCTCACCCTAACGCTTACAGTCTTTTTCCCGGCAGTTGATGAGCCAGACCGCTTTGCCTTGCGCTGCTTCTTTGACTTGCCCTTTGGCCGCGGCTTTTTGCGCACCACAAACTTCGCGCCCGAAATCGCCTCGCGCAATGATTCCAGATAGGGCTCCGCGTGTTCAGAATGTTTGCCGGAAAACACCAGCGTAAACTCCTCACCACCATAACGATAGGCCCTGCTTCCGCCGCCGGCTCTTGCAAGATATGAGGCAACCATCTTCAGTACCTGATCGCCGACATCGTGCCCGTAGCGATCATTGAAGCGTTTGAAATGATCGACATCGATCATGGCAATGCTGTAACGCCGCCCCAGCTTTAGCAGTTGATCACGCAGTGCGCGGCGTGTTGGCAGGTCTGTCAGCTCGTCGCGGTATGCCAGTTGAAAGCTGTTGCGTAAGATGGCAATAATGACCGACAGCGCTGCCGCTGTCATGACAACCTCGACTGTCGATGAAGATGACTGCAAGTGCAATGCCAGACCACTGCCTAATAACAGGGCGAGGAAGCTGCTCTCAACGACACCGGCGCGCAGCATCAGTCGCATGATAATCATGAGCAGCGCCGAGGCATGGAATACAACAACCATGTCTGGTAACGGTGTCAATCTGCCAATCGCAGGGTGCAGAAAGACATTATTCATCCACCCCAGACCAGACACGGGCTGATAGTGGGCGAGCAAAACGACTAATACCGCCAGCAGCAATACAAACAGCAGCCGCAATAAACCTGCCAACGTCAGCAGACCTCGCTCTTTCATGAACATAAACAAAACCAGAGAAACTGGATACAGAACACCAACCAGCTGTATCACAGCGCCTTCTGGCAGAACTGGCATGAAACCGAGATATCTGACATCACCCAGCAGAAAAGTCAGAAATAACATCGTCAGCAGCAGTACAAAAAATAAGCGTGTCTGGTTGAAACTCAGGCTAAGCGCCATTGATACGGCAAGTACGGCATACGGCAGATAATGGAGGATTACGGCAGTTGTGGGCACCAGTGAGTCTGCCCAGGGGATCATTAGCAGAGCCAGCCCAAACAGGCTGACGGGGATGAGCAGTGCAATAATAAACGACTTCAACATTACATAGACCGAAAATTTAGGCTATTATTATTACCCATTATCCACTAACACAATAATTACTTACGTTGATAATGAGAAGCCTGTTACTGCTCGGTTGCCTGACAACCACACTTTTCTCCGGGAACCTGATCGCAGAAGAAAGCACTTTGCAGATTGCTGCACTGAGTGCAAACACCCGCCCCATCGCACCTGCCTCGACAAATGTCTGGCAACAGCTGAACCCAAAAAAACTCAAACTTCGCTCGGCCTCGGTACTGGTTGTGGACCGTTTTGGTAATGAAGTTTATGCCAAGAGCGAGGATAAACCACGCCCGATTGCTTCGATCACCAAGCTCATGACAGCGATGGTGACACTGGATGCCCGGCTGCCGATGAAGGAAAAAATCACTATCACCAAGGCTGACCGGGATTTACACAAGCTGACCGGGTCACGCCTTAAATACGGTGCAAAACTCACTCGTGAGCAAATGGTCAGTCTGGCGCTGATGGCATCCGAAAATCGCGCCGCCTCTGCACTTGGCCGCACCTATCCTGGTGGCAAGAAAGCTTTCGTGAAGGCCATGAACAAAAAAGCTCGCGACCTGGGTATGACGTCGAGTCGATTCAAGGATCCGGCAGGGCTCAACGCCGGCAATGTCGCTTCGGCACGTGATCTGGTTGCCATGGTTCGCGCTGCCCAGCGCTACCCGCTGATTCGCAAAGCCACAACGACCCGCTCCATGTCGGTATATCCGTGGAAAGGACGCGGCCCCATACGCTATGGCAACACTAATCGCCTGCTCAAGAACAAATCCTGGAGCATCGAGTTGAGCAAGACAGGTTACATTCACGAAGCCGGGCGCTGCCTGACCATGCAGGCCGAGATTGCCGATCAGCCACTGGTAATCGTCCTGCTGAACTCATTCGGTAAACTGACACCCATGGGTGATTCAAACCGTATCCGCAAATGGATCGAACGCGATATTCGTAGTTAGCCAACGCCCAGAGACTCCCTAATACTCGTTATATTCGTACTCGCTGATGAAGGCATTCTGAGTGGTGATCTCTTCAAACATGATCCTTTGTTGAACTTTCATCGCAGTTGCTGATCTTAAAATCAGATTAATCAATGATTGAGATATTCAGGAGCAGTACATGGCAACGAAGAAAATCCTCATCAACCGCATTTTACTGGGAAGTTTGGCTGCCATAGCCGCATGGGGGCTTTACGCCATCGCAGACCAGACCGTCTCTACCGAAGGCAGACTCCCGGATCAAACTACTGCAACTGACACAGGGCAATGGAGCAAACCGGACGAAGCAGAGCTGAAAAAGATGCTCACATCTGAACAGTATTACGTCACGCAGAAAGAAGGCACCGAACGCTCTTTTCAGAATGAATACTGGGACAACAAGAATGAAGGTATTTATGTCGATATAGCCAGCGGTGAGCCGCTGTTCAGCTCGGTTGACAAGTTCAAGTCCGGCACTGGCTGGCCCAGTTTCACCCGTCCTCTGGTGAACAACCACGTTGTAGAAAAGCCGGACCGCAAGTTTGGCATACTGCGTACTGAAGTCAGGTCAAAATATGGTGACTCGCATCTGGGCCATCTATTCGATGACGGACCGAACCCGACCGGTCTGCGTTATTGCATCAACTCGGCTTCCCTGCGGTTCATTCCGAAAGAAGATCTTGAGAAAGAAGGGCTGGGGCAGTATGCGAAGCAGTTTGAGAAGTAACACAATTCAACACAATACATTTGCTGTGGGAGGCGCGCCTCCCACAAAAACATCTGTCAGACAATTTTCAACCATCGCCGCCACCCTGCTGCTCATCAGCATAGACCTTGCTGCAGCTGAAAAACCCGCTGGACCCGAAATATACGAAGACTCAAACCTCATCATGTATGTGATGACACGCACACCCGAACAACTCATTGCCTTCTATTCAGCTCGCGGCTTTAACCAGGCTTCTGTCGATGCAATCACTGAACGCTGCTTTGTTTTTGCAATGGTCGAAAACAAGGCTCAGGGAAAACTCTGGCTGGTTCTAGATGACTGGCAATTTATAAATGCAGATAACAAATCCATTGATCGCATTAATCGGGCTGACTGGAATCAGGTCTGGCGGAACACCGGTCTGCCGCAAGCCAAACAGTCTACTTTTGGCTGGACTCAACTGCCGGAATCTCGTGACCTGCATCAACATGAACACGTTGGTGGTCAACTGTCCCTGCCCTGGCAGAACACACCCTTCAAGCTTGTTGCTAACTTCAAGACCGCTTCTGATAAGTCAGGGCCTGTACGACAAGTCACTTTTGAGAATCTGAAATGCAGAAAACAATGAGTTGGCGCAGACCTGTTCTTACAATATTGCTATGCCTGCTGTTCACCACACAAGTATACGCAATGACCACGCTGCCCAAAGGCATCATAGAAATTGAAGAGATATCCGCACCGCCGCTGACCCTTAACGATATGGAAGGTGAAACCTATATGCTTGCCAATTCAAAAGGCAAATGGGTTTTCCTTCATTTCTGGGCATCATGGTGTGGTCCATGCATCAAAGAGATGCCAACCATACAGGCCATAACCTCCAACTTTGAAAACACAAAACTGCAAATCATCCTGGTCAACACGGCTGAAGACGAAGACACCATCTTCAGCTTCATGGGCACTGTCGCACCTGACCTGAACACATTAATGGATCCGGATGGTTTGACTACGGAAGACTGGCAACCCAGAGGCTTGCCTTCGACCTACTTCGTGGACCCTGAGGGAAAGCTGCGCTATGTAGCCCTGGGCGGCAGACCCTGGAATGAAGGAGTCTATCTGGATTTTCTAAATGGGTTGCTCAACTAAGTGCCTGCAAACTCATCAGAAACCACGCAGTTTCGTCCAGATTCTTTGGCCTGATACAACGCGGCATCAGTGTGCTTAAAAAGTATATCAAGGCTTACATGTCCGACAGAGACACCAAAACTCGCAGTTATCTTGAAGCTATCGCCATCGAAGGATACAGGTTGATTTTCGATTTTCCATCGAAGCTTTTCAGCGAACTTTACAGCCCCTTCAAGGGTGGATCCTGGCAGCAGTAAGCCAAATTCCTCCCCTCCTATTCGTGCACATATGTCAGATCTTCGCATGGTTTTCCGCAGCATCATTCCAACGTGGGTTAACGCCGCGTCCCCTGCAGCATGACCACGGGTATCATTGATATCCTTGAAATTATCCATGTCCATGAGGATCATCGCGAGTGAATCATCACTTCGTTTACTGTGATCGATAATCATCTTCCCCTGATTATAGAAAACTCGTCTATTGTAAAGTCCAGTAAGTTCATCTATTTCTGCGATATTTTCAGCAATTTCTTTTGCCGCTTTCAGTTCGTGGGACAGCATGAAACTGTTATGCATCGCATCAGACAGAACTTTCCCTGAACGAAGTACGGCTAACATGAAAAAAGCTGCAGCAACCGCCATGCCCACCGAAATCAGAGTACTCTGAAGAAATAACCATATTGTCGCGGGCAACAAAACACTGGCAATGGTGGTCAACGTAAGATTACGATGGGCCGAGTAGACCGCAACAGCCCCACCAGACATCCCCATAAGGAAGAAGTAAACCACAGCCTGGTGAAGTTCAGAATCGACCGGCATGATGTATACAGCACCGATCCCCCAAGATAGCGAAGCAAGGAGCAGTGTAACAATATACGGATTTTCCCAGTCGAGAACCTGACTGCCTTGTAGCAACACTCGCCTTTAACGTAAAAACAAAAGTAACCTGATAAAAGCTGCAATAAATAGAATTGTCAGCCAGCTTATTAACACAGTGTGTTGCTGCACTGGCCACAAAATCACTGCGAGTATCAATGCAGAAATTACACTGGCAAAAACGGCTATGAAAGATTGCTGATACAGAAGTTGCAGTTTTTCTGCCCGAACCAGTACATCCATATTCGATTGCGTGTCTGCTGCTGAATCGATCATCACTAGAATACAAATGAAATACTGAATGCCAGAATAAATATGAGAGGGAAGAGCCATCTCGCCGTTTTATCAAGTCCTCGCGCCATTGCCAGATTGTCCGTACTGGAAAGATGCGATGTAACAACAACCTCTATCAAGCTCATAAATACGAGAACCGTCGAGCTGAACAAAAATGTATCCATATGAGTTAGATAAGGAATCTCAGGCAATCTTCCAGATAAGGCAATGTGATAAGCAATCAGTGTCAATACAGTTGTGACAGCGACGCTCAGCTGGTTTTGTATCTGCTTCGGATCTATCCAGAACACCACCCAGGACATCATGACTATCAGTGCCAGAGGAATAATGGTTTTAACAAGATAGTGGTGAAACAGGCGTTCTCCTTCAAAACTGAACACAAAGCCTGGCAGCTTGATTCCGTTGGCAAGCAGGACTTCTCTCGATCTACCTTGCATGTCGCTGATAGTCCAATCAGCCACAGAAAGTTTATCGGCAATAAATGAGTCCATGCGTGTGTCAGGCACAAAGACAAGTTCATGGGGTCGGTAGCCCGCAGCGACAATAGGCACTTCAAATAGATGACGATCCTGCGGGAAAGCCTGCAGTTCCATAGGTTGTGAGAAGTCACCGAATACATGCAAACGATAGGTCACCACACCTTCTGGTGATATTTCTACTTCATCCCTGGTATTTTTTCTGAGCTTCTGTGTGTTCGTAATGGTCAGACGCGGATTCCAGATGTCGGACAGATTACGCATCTCACTACCCGGTCCATTATGAGCGAGGCGTGGGTCTGCCCATCGAAATATTGCATAAAGATTAAGCGTAAAATTTTGCTCAGCACTATCGATCTTATCAACGTCAAGAACTACACCGACAGCATGGACTTCCGTCGGCTTGCCCTCTTCCGCAATCGGACGACTCATTGAAGCCTGTGCTGCGTGTGAAAGGAGCAGTAGCAATACACCGAGAAACCATGTTGTTCTCAACTGTGCCATAAACACTAATCTCAATCCTTTACATACACCTGGGTCAACCATACCAGATTGTTGTTTTGATATTGCTTTCCGAATCCGGCCTCGGTTATCCATTTCTCAATGAGCTCTGGATCATGTACATACGACCGGAAATTGGAGCGAAGGATCTTCATTCCCAATGCAGTGACTTCCATAACGGCACGTACATACCAGCGGTCACGTGGATACGTTAGCGCATATACACGTTCCGTTTTATTCAGCGAGGCATGGATCAAACCATCAGCATCGGGGTAACAGCACACTACTTTGTCCATCACAGTAACGTCAGCATCTGATAGTGAATCGGAAATCTCCATGAAGTCACCTTCAACATATTCTGTCTTGCCTGCAAGCGACCTGTCTTCTGCCCAGTGACGTGCCTCTTCAATCATCCTCGATGCCAGATCCACACCAACGGCAGATATTGCACCTTGCTCCAGCAGAGTTTGGTGCAGATGGCCTACCCCGCTGCCTATCTCAAGAATACTTGAGTTCTGATAACCGACATGGTCGAGACCTTCCATTAACTGCTTCTGCGATGGCTCAAAACCCTTCTTCTCAAAACGTTTACGATACCGACCAGCAAAGAAGGAGAAAAAACTGTTTGCTGATCGGGAATGTGGACAACAACAGCTCATGGCAACACCTCTAGTACTTGTATTAATTGTCCATAATGCTATATGGCTAGCCCGTTGCCAATCATTATTCCGGATCTTCTCACAACACCCAACATCATCCTGCATCTTGACAAAAACAGAACCATGTTCACCCCACCACACGGAAAATATTTTCCAGATGGGTCGAATTCATCTTGTTCTCGGATTGAGTTCCTGGTGCAGTGTGCCGTTGGTCGAACGCCTGATATTATTGACGACTCCATAATCAACTTGTGCCAATTGACAACAGCCTAGAACCATGACTAATCCACGCATCGAAGAAGCTATCACGTTAATGAATAATTACACGGAGCGCACCGGGCTTGCCTCGAAACAGCCTTCGCGGCGTTACTTGTGGACAGATGCCTTCGCAGTCTGCAACTACCTCGGCCTGGCACGTACCACCGGTGAGCAAGCTTATACGGAACTTGCCTTACAGCTGGTCGAGCAGGTCCATCACACGCTGGGCCAGCATCGGGATGACGATAAACGCACAGGGTGGATCAGTGGACTGGGCGAGCACGATGGTGAGCTGCATCCGACCCAGGGTGGCCTTCGCATCGGTAAGACATTGCCGGAACGTGGCCCGGACGAGCCTCTCGACGAACACACGGAGTGGGATCGTGATGGTCAGTACTTCCACTACCTCACTAAATGGATGTATGCACTGGACCAGGTCACACGCTCAACTCAGGATTCCCGCTTCACCACATGGGCTCGTGAGCTCTCCCACAGTGCTTCCGGCGCGTTCATCTATACCCCCTCCTCCGAATGGCAGCCACCCAGAATGGTCTGGAAGATGAGCATTGACCTTACACGAGTACTGGTGCCATCCATGGGGCAGCACGATCCACTGGATGGTTACATTACGAATCTGCAATTGCGTGCCACCGGGCCAGGTCTGGAAGACGAAACCAGCCAGTTCGCAGCGATGTTAAAATGGGGCGATTGGGCTACCGCCGATCCGCTCGGTCTGGGTGGAATGATGATCGATGCCTACCGTGTACACCAGATTATCCAGCAGGGCTCATCTGCGGATCCGCGATTACTCGACAACTTGCTCAATGCATCACTTACCGGTCTTGAACAGTACGAGCGTGGCAGCACATTGCAACAGCCAGCCCCATACCGGCTCGCGTTTCGAGAACTCGGTCTGGCAATCGGACTGCATGCCGTGGAACGCTTGCACAAAGCATTTGATGACGGAAAACCGAAACAGCTGGAAGCACTAATGCAATACCTTCCCCTTCGCGACGAGATTGAAGCATTCTGGCGCAATCCCGATTATCAACGAACCGCAACATGGACCGAGCACCAGGACATCAACGAAGTAATGCTGGCTACGAGTCTTGCACCGGATGGGTTTCTGGAGCTTATGCCGCTTTAACGCTATATGCCGGAAGGACCTGAAATACGCCGTGCAGCCGACGTCCTCTCTGCCGCCATCTCGGGCCAGCGGGTACGGAAGTTCTTTTTCTCGTACTTAGAATTGAAACCCTGGGAAAGAAAGCTGCAAGGGACGACTGTTTGCGCAGTTCAGGCTCACGGCAAGGCTATCCTGACCCGCTTCAGCAACGACTTCACACTTTACACCCACAACCAGCTATATGGCCGCTGGCAAATCATTAGCGGTGGCGACTACCCCGAAAGCACACGCCAGTTGCGTGTAGCTATCCATACGAACAAGCAGACCGCGTTGTTATACAGTGCCTCGGATATCAGGATCCTGACCGAGGAAGAAGTCCACGAGCATCCCTATCTCCGCCGCCTTGGGCCGGACTTGCTGGACATCGAGCTCGTTGCAGAACAGATTGCTACACGCCTGGCCGAAAAGAAACACCGACGCCGTTCTCTGATGGGACTACTGCAGGACCAGGCTGTGCTGGCGGGAATGGGGAACTACCTGTGCTGTGAGGTTCTGCATGTAACTGGAATTCATCCACGACAGCGGACTGCCAATCTAACCACCGAACAGATCAATCGTCTGGCTAAGAACTGCTTACAGCTGACCCGCCAGTCCTACGAGACAGGCGGCATTACCAACGATACAAATCGAGCTAAAGCAATGCAGAAAGAGGGTTTAACTTTCGAGAATTACAGATTTCATGTTTACCGACGGGCTGGACAGCCCTGCTACCGCTGCGGTACACCCATTGTTAAATCGAAATTCTGCGGCCGCATGAGTTACATCTGCCCAGTCTGTCAATCGGAGCCTTGACCCGAATTACAACATCCTTGACCAACGGATTATCCACCAGAGTACTACACCCAGAAAAATCGTGAGCACCAAACCGATGCTGACAAAAAGCCCCAGATACCAGAAAGGTACGACAGATATACCTATATCCATCATTTCAGTGGCGGAAATGATAGTGAACATGGCAAGGCTGGCGATGGTAAATCCAATGATGAGGTTATAGACCCAATTCTCTGCGATCATGCAGGTACGGTTATCTGGAATATGATTTAACATGATTATTCTCCCTTTTTTATGTACTGCTATATATTGTTCGTCTGGGAGATACAGTACCTTAGCGGATGCTCGAATTATGTGAGATATTGCCTATGATGAGGTGTGAATTGACGACAAAGCGCTATTCACTTAACAGCTCTGGCCTTATCATCCACTGCAGCTGCCAGTGGCCATCTTCAGCGGATTCGAGACAGACGACGCTGCCCGGCTGGTAGGATATGAGAGACACATCGACTGATTTAGTCACCAGCCAGGTTACCAGTTTAGCCATGAATGGCAGGTGTCCGACCACGAGGACATTTTCATTCCAATTCAGAACCTGCTGCGCAAAGGCTTCAACCGAGTCGTTGGGATTGATACCGTCGATGGCTTCAACCGACTGTTCACCTGCTAAGGAATCCACAAGTAACTCTGCTGTCTGTTGCGCCCGCGTTTTACCGCTATGCATGACACGCGAGACCTCCATGTGCCCTGCAAGAAACGACGCGACCTGTTTCACGTCTAACTGACCTGTTTCACTCAATGGCCGGTCGGGGTCGATGTCCTTTGCAAGTGCATCACCGTGCTGTACTAGATAGATTTTCAATTGCGTCCCATCCTCATTAGACCCACTCCTGATCAATGTTAACTATCTCAATACGCGGCGCCTCCTCACAAAGCTGTCGTACCCGACCCATATCCACCTCGAGTTTGTGCTTGTCACCATTTAGCATGCAGACGCCAATCAATGCTCGTTGCCATTTGTCCTGATAGCCGACCTCGGCAACCGATGCATTGAATCTGGCCCTGAGCTGATCCTTCAAGCTGCGCACCGCACTGCGTTTTTCCTTTAGAGAGTGTGCAAGAGGGATGAATAGTTCTATGGTTACAAGGGCGATGTGTACGGATTCATCGTTTATCTTCATGCACTGATTATTCGTTCACTATTTGATAAAAATCCTGAATGGAACTCTCCATCCAGGTCCAGTAATCAATATTATTTGATTCGATATCCTTTGTGTCAGCACTGTTTAATCCTCAATAACCGTACATATAATCCTCCGCTCACCCCTCGGCCCATCAAACTCACAAAAGAATATATTCTGCCATGTCGAGAGTCCCAGCTTTCCATCGATAAGTGGTATCGTTTCCGAAGGACCAACCAGGCCTGACTTGAGGTGGGAGTCGCCGTTGCCGTCCTGCTGATCATGCAGCCAGATGCCTTTGGGAATCATTTGCTGCAGCAGATGGATGACGTCTGTCTGGACGCTCTCATCCCAGTTTTCCTGGATCATTATGGCTGCTGTCGCGCCCTGGGCGTAGACGCTGACCAGCCCATTTTTTATTCCGCTTTGGTTAACGACTTCATTCACCTGCTTGGTGATGTCTACCAGTTCTTCCCTGCTATGGGTGCTTATTGAGATGGTTTCACGCATGACATGATTATTGCACACACAATTAAACAGAGTCAGGTCCTGGTATATGCTTGGAAGAAACGAATACCGAAATCACCTCACCCGAGGTTCTGGATCGCGCAGTATCAGTTTTGGCGGGGAGAATGGTGCCAGTCGTTCAGCGAAATCAACCAGCTCCAGCACCGGGGAGCCGCGATAAAATCGAGCCATGGGTCGATCCATCCAGATACGGTCAGCAAAGATGTAAATTTCATGTGGTAGGTCTCCAATTCCGTCCCCGTCATGGTCGTAGCCATCGTAGTCATCCCAGTAGTTGCCCCGCCAGTCGTTATACAGCGCACTCGATACCCCGCTGACCATGACCTCGGTATGATTCTCCTCAAAACGGTTGTCGTGTATTTTGTGTCCGCCCTTCTCGCCGTAGAAATACATTGCGACATCGTTGTAGACAAACTGGTTGTGATGCAGGTCCGTGATGTTCTCGGGATGTATTGGTGAATTGACTATCAGGCCGATCGCACAGTGTGCGAATTCATTGTCATTGACCTCGACCTGCGAGCTCTCCTTGATGGCCAGCGCTGAGCCAGTCGAATTGCGTAAATCCCGTATACGGTTGCCATGGATGTGCAGATCATCTGAATAGATGACAACCAGGCCGGATGTGTTGTCACTGATGTGATTGCCCTTCACCTCATTACCGGGAGAAAAGACGAACTCCATGCCAATACGGCTGTTACGAATGCGGTTGTCGATGATTCGATTGTCAGGTGAATTGGCAAACACCAGGTCGCGTGTCTCAACGAGCTCATTGCGCTCAAGGAGGTTTCCGCTGCTGTACCAGAGCCGAATACCGTCGCCTCTCAATGTCAGCTCCCGCTGTTTGGATGCAACGACGTTATCCCGAACGATATTGTCATTTGCCTGATGCAGGTTAATGCCGAACAGGCTATTGTCGATGGTATTGTGCTCTATCAACGTGTTATCGGCATCGACAAGTATTCCAGCATCCATCTTGTCGTGCGAACTACCCGAGTTGGTCAGATGCAGACCGCGTACGACAGTATTATCGGCACGGACTGTAAGTACCGTGCCATCGTCGCCACTATCTATTGTCACCTGCCCTTCACCATCCAGCGTCATTGGCTTATTGATCACTGCAGGACCGGCGTAGGTACCCGGCGGTAGTTTCAGTACGCCATTTTCCTCTGTGAGGTCGATGAAAAGTTGCAGTGGTGGCAGGCCATATAACGGCAAACTGACTAACAGCAGGAGAATGAACCAGTAGTGCTTCATCATAGATGGTTCATGTTTTACATCATCAGCTTTTAAGCCGATACCCCGTCTTGAATATCCACCATACACCCGCCAGACACAGCAGCATGAAGCCCAGGATCATGGCCACGCTGGTGCCCACATTGACATCGGAGACACCGTAAAAGCTCCAGCGGAATCCACTGATCAGGTAGACCACAGGGTTGAACAAGGTGACCTTCTGCCAGAAGGGCGGCAGCATGCTGATTGAGTAGAAAGCTCCGCCGAGAAAGGTCAGTGGCGTGATGACCATCATGGGAATTATCTGCAGCTTCTGGAAGTCGTCGGCCCACAGACCGATGATGAAACCGAACAGGCTGAAGGTGACTGCGGTAAGCAGCAGGAAAGTGATCATCACCAGTGGATGTGCAATCTCATAGTCCACAAACAGCCGCGCTGTGATGAGTATCAGTATACCGATGATGATCGACTTGGTAGCAGCTGCGCCGACGTAGCCAATCACGATTTCCAGAGAAGATACGGGCGCGGAAAGTAGCTCGTAAATAGTGCCCGAGAACTTCGGAAAATAGATGCCAAACGAGGCGTTGGAAATACTTTCACCGAGCAGAGATAGCATGAGCAAACCGGGAATGATAAATGCCGCGTAACTGATGCCGTCGATCTCGCCCATGCGTGAGCCGATGGCCGCTCCGAAGACGACGAAGTAGAGTACTGTGGTAAGAATTGGTGAGGCAATGCTCTGCATCAGTGTGCGCCCGGTGCGGGACATTTCAAAAATATAAATCGCGCGGATGCCATAGTAGTTCATGACTCGTTCCTCACCAGGCTGACAAAGATGTCTTCCAGTGAACTCTGGCTGGAGTGCAGGTCCTTGAAGTCGATGCCTTGCTGTCCCAGTTGGCGTAACAGCTCCGGGATGCCTGTATGTTCCTTTTGCACATCGAAGGTGTAGACGAGTACATGGCCGTCGTCTGATAGTTCAAGCGGATACCCGTTGAGATTTTCGGGAATGCCGCTTAACGGTTTCTGCAGGGTCAGTGTCAGTTGTTTCTTGCCCAGTTTATTCATCAACACGTCTTTGTCTTCGACCACGCTGATTTCTCCGTCATTGATCACCCCGATACGGTCGGCCATTTCTTCGGCTTCATTGATATAGTGAGTGGTCAGAATGATTGTGACACCGCTTTCACGCAGGCCCCGCACCATCTCCCACATGTCGTGTCGAAGCTCGACATCGACGCCGGCGGTAGGCTCGTCGAGGAACAGGATCTGTGGCTCGTGCGCCAGTGCCTTGGCAATCAGCAAGCGGCGTTTCATGCCACCCGACAACCTCATGATCCTTGCATCTCGCTTGTCCCACAGCGACAGGTCACGCAAGACCTTCTCTAAATAGGCCGAATCGGGTGGTTTGCCAAACAGGCCGCGGCTGAAGATCATTGTCGACCAGACACTTTCGAACGTGGCGGCGGCAAGCTCCTGTGGAACCAGGCCGATCTTTGATCGGGCCGCACGATAGTCAGAAAGAATGTCATGCCCGTCAACCCTTACATTCCCTTCGCTGGGGGTGACAATCCCGCAGATAATGCTTATCAGCGTCGTTTTTCCTGCACCGTTCGGGCCGAGCAGTGCAAAGATCTCACCACGGCGGATATCCAGGTTGACGTTGTTCAGGGCAAGCAATCCAGAGGAATATGTCTTGGTGAGATTGTTAATTGAGATTATTGAGTCCACGCGACCTCTATTTTTGTGGTGATGGGTTAGCGGTATAATTCTACCATTACAAGATATTCTGGTGATCCCATGAAACTACTGATACGCAATATTGCCCGAACCACCACAGAGGCAGAGCTCAGGGCTATTTTCGAAGCCTACGGCAAAGTTCAGTCCTGCACGCTGGTTATGGACAAAGCTACCGGTAAATCCAAGGGCTTTGGCTTTGTCGAAATGCCAAAACCGGGCGATGCCAAAGCGGCGCGGAAAAACCTCAACGGTAAAGATGTGGCCGGCAGCAAGATCCGGGTTAAAAATGCCGATGCCAAACCGGCCGAATCGAAACAGTCTGAACCGGAACAGGCACGTTCGAAAAAACCCGAGCCAAAACAGCCCGAGTCGAAACCACCTGGACCCAAAAAGAAACCCGCCTTCAATCCCTGGACAAAAACTGGTGGCTAAACCTTCAGGTCAGGATCCACTCCACGGTATAACCTTGAAGATGGTGGTCACAGAGTTGGAGGAAAGGTTCGGTTGGGAAGAACTGGGGCGCCGCATCAAGATCAAATGCTTCACTAATGATCCGAGCCTTAACTCAAGCCTTAAATTTCTGCGCAAAACACCGTGGGCGCGGGAAAAAGTTGAGCGTCTTTATCTAGACAGCAAATGGCCGCACAACAACACCTGAAGACTAAACCAGTTAGCCGTTAATCAGCATCTTTGAGTGCATGCAGACTCAAGGTGCTTGCGCATAAATTTTGCTGCACGCTGAATTGCATCTTTGGAAGCCAGGTCATCGGCAAACGTACGCACATTCTCCGGTCTGAAATCAAAGCCGCGCCCTACACCCGGGTAAACGATCAGCCTGGCATCCTTACCCCGTGACTGCAGCGAATCAATGCTGGACTCAATCACACGCATGCGTTGATATTGATCGTCCTCACCTATAAAAATCAGTACTGGTATTTCAAGCTGATCTACCTCAGGTGCATAGGAGTAGACCTGCAGCGGTTCAGGTGCATTGGGATCCTGCAGATGAGGATAATATGAAACGTAGCAGGTTATATCCTTACCCTGGCGTTTGAATGTCGTGGCAACCTTGAGCGTGTAATAGCCGCCGCGTGTATGTGAATAGAGGCAGGCCTTCGAGGTGCTTATATCATCACGCGCGAGCAGGACATCGACGGCCTTGTCGACGTCTTTTTCCAGCTCATAATCATGCTCTATCGGGTGTGATGAAAGGAAATGTGCGTTATAGATGTCAGGTGCCAACACCACAAACCCTCTTGCCGCAAGGCGCCGGGCATGTCGTTTAACGAGTTCATCGAGCCCGCGCCTGCCATGCTGGAACAGGACGGCCGGGAACCTGCCTTCCTGTTGCGGCCGTACAAGCATTGCGGACACGTCGATGTCCCCGCTCTGATAAGTTACCCAGGTTTCTTCGATATCGAAATTGGCGGGTACTTCGATTTTGCCTTCGTTCCACCAGGCATCATCCCACCACCAGGAGTTGTCCACTTTTTCATCATGAGCCCAGACAACCGAAGCAGTGAACAAAAGAGCAGTAAGCACTAGCAGTGATTTACGTTTAATTTCCATAACACTACACCATCTGTGGCGGTTAGAACGCATTGTTGCGATCAGGTCAGTATATGATCGGACTGGACGTTTCACAAACATGGGAATAACCTGAATCAGTTAGTGAATCTCTGATTACAATGAATGGCGTTTATTCATGGCATCGCGACTCTCACATTTATTCCAGGTAGACGACAATTACCGCCTGACCAGCTGGCTATTCCTGAAGGGAGTGGCGCTGGTTTACTTCTTTGCCTTTGCATCACTGTCTGTGCAGATCGACGGGCTGGCTGGCCCGAATGGATTGCTGCCGTTTCACGAGACACTCAGTAACACATACCGGGAGCTGGGCTGGCATGCATGGTGGCGCATTCCAACGGTTTTCTGGCTGGATGCATCTGACACAGCGCTTAGGTTTACGGCCTACGGGGGCTGCATTCTGGCCGTGATGCTGTTATTCGGACGTCAGCAGATGTTCGCGTTGATCGGCATGTTCGTGCTATATCTGTCTCTGTTTCATGCCGGCGATACTTTCCTCAGCTTCCAGTGGGATACGCTGCTGATGGAGACCGGCTTTCTAGCCATCTTCCTGGTGCGCGGCCCAACTGGACTGGTGATCTTCATGTATCACTGGCTGCTGTTTCGCTTCCGCTTCATGTCTGGCTTCTTCAAGCTGTACAGCGATGATCCGTCATGGTCAGGGTTGACGACGCTCAACTATTACTTCGAAACCCAGGTGCTGCCACACGCGGGTGCCTGGTATTTTCATCAGCTGCCGGAATGGATGCTGAAGGGCGGTGTACTGCTGGTTTTCTTCACTGAACTGATCGTACCCTTTTTCATCTTTCTGCCACGACGCTTCCGCATCGCCGCGGCGATCATCACGATCGGCATGCAGATACTCATCATGGCCACCAGCAATCACAACTTCGTCAATCTGCTGGTCATCGTATTGTGTCTGTTCCTGCTCGATGATCGCATCGTCAAACGTATCCTGCCGGATGGTCTGAAAGAACGCCTGACGACATCAACACCGACGCCGGGTGTGAGCATAAAGACCGTGCTGGGAATTAGCTCGGTACTGATTTTTGTTACAAGCATCACGACCTTTGCCTGGCGGACGACACCGGTTAGTTATCCGGCTTTTCTAAATCGCACATTTGTGACGGTACACACTTATGGTCTGGGCCATATCTTCCACGTCTATCCGAGCATGCAAACGGAGCGCCAGGAACTGGAGATTCAGGGTTCCTACGATGGCCGCAACTGGTACAGCTACGTTTTCAAGTACAAACCTGGCCGACTGGATAAGCGGCCGCCGGTCAACATCCCTCATCAACCACGCCTGGACTGGATGATGTGGTTTATTCCACCGCAGGGCAGAAAGGATGACTACTGGTTTCAGATGCTGCTGCTGCGGTTGCATGAAGGTTCGCCGCAAGTATTGGGCTTGCTTGAGTACAATCCATTTGAGCAGCAGCCACCTCGTTACCTGAGGGTGCTGGCGTTTGATTACCGATTTACGACACCGGAAGAACGAGAGAAAACCGGTAACTGGTGGAAACGGCAGTACCTGGGAGAGTTTCCGAATGTGAAGCCCAGGATACCTTGATGGGTATCTATGTAGTTGCAGGGGATTGTAATGTGGGAGGCGCGCCTCCCACAAAGTGCCTTTTGCCTGTTTTAGTATTCTCTTTTCAACTTCACAGCTCGAGAAGGTTTAATCACTGACACCCAGCTAAACCACTTGCGCTCACCAAGCACCAGCATGCAAGGCGTCAGAACAAGTGTCAGCACTGTTGCAAAGGTCAGCCCACCGGCAATAGCCGACGACAGCTGCGTCCACCACTGTGTTGAAGGTGCGCCGAAGCTGATATGACGGTCTATAAGATTAACGCTCAAGGCCAGCACCATTGGCATCAGCCCAAGGACTGTTGTCAATGCAGTCAGAAACACGGGCCGCAGACGCAAAGTGCCCGTCTTCAATGCAGCATCTACTGGTGACAGGCCTTCATCCCGACGTATCCGGTTATAGGTATCGATCAGCACGATATTATTGTTCACAACAATACCCGCCAATGCGATGACGCCCAACCCAACCATAACAATACCGAATGGCTGACTTGTGACCAGCAGCCCTATCAAAACACCGGCAGTAGAAAATACGATGGCTGAAAGCACCAGTGCGGCCTGATAAAGACTGTTGAACTGTGCCACGAGGATGACTGCCATCAGGAAAATGGCTATGCCGAATGCAGACATCAGGAAAATACCTGCTTCACGTTGTTCTTCATCCTCACCCTTGAATGTCACAGATACGAATGGATCCGGTGTTTCATTTAGAAACTTTTCTTTCAGGCCGCTCACCATATCGTCAACAAGTAGTCCTTCTTCAACATCAGCCTTGATGATGACGACACGCTGACCATCTACGCGTGTAACAGTACCTGTCTTTGGGCTGGGAATAATTTCTACAAAATTACTGATCGGTATCAGTCCACGCAGTGTTGGAATCGTCAGGTGATCAAGCCTGTCGAGGTTGCGTTCCGACGCGGGGAATCGGATCCGTATATCCACCTCGTCATCGGTATCATCGGGACGATAATCCGTCACTTTGATGCCGCCGGTAATCATCTGCACTGACTGACCCAGCATCGTCACGTCGGCGCCATAGCGTGCAGCCTGTTCACGATCTATCTGCAGGCGCCACTCTATGCCAGGCAACGGCAGGCTGTCCTCTATTCCAGTGAAGCCTGCTGTCGAGCTCATGGTCTGTTTAATCTTTTCTGCAGCTGTCAGCAGCTTGTCCTGGTCACGCGAGGCAACCTGGATCTGGATGGGCTTGCCTTGTGAAGGGCCGTCTTCTGCTTTCAGGAACTCAATCACGACGCCCGCAATGTTACTGGTGCGCTGTTTCATCTCATCAAGGATTTCACTGGCCTTGCGGCGCTGCTCCCAGTCGATGAACTCAAGCAGTATGACGCCGACAACATCTTCTGCACGGCTAGTGCCAGATACACTATTGAACGAACGGCTGCTGATTGACTTCAGTTCTCGCATGTCAAGAATGTGCAGTTCTACTTCACGCAGCAGGGCATCTTTCTCGTGAATGGAAAGGTCGCCGCGCGCATGCAACTGCACCTGGGCGAATTCAGGCTCAACATCCGGGAAAAATTCAACCCCTCGGCCGAACTGGCCATAGATAAGGTAAGTGCCAATCAGCGCAGATAGCGC
>Ga0209013_10001308_pt1 | contig 22924 bp, 22 predicted proteins | sample Cruoilmetagenom2_FD_187291 | JGI IMG/M metagenome (GOLD analysis project Ga0209013, IMG submission 187291) | Oil polluted marine microbial communities from Coal Oil Point, Santa Barbara, California, USA - Sample 2 (SPAdes) (version 2) | ecosystem: Environmental > Aquatic > Marine > Oil seeps ... | reverse complement strand
CAGTTCAACGAAAAAGCTAATGATATTTGACGAGATTGCGGAGCGATCGACAAAGATCGAAATACCGCGCACTAAAGCCATACCAAGATAGGTAACACCCAGGATCATGTAGGCTTCCGGGGTTCGGTAGAACAGCACTACTGCCCCAAGGGCCACAAATAATGCACCCAAGATTGTCCTGATCTCAGTAATTCCCCTGCCGCCATTTGGTTCCAGTCCGGTAAAACCCGGTACCTTGAGGGGCCAAAATAAAGACACAACACCGGTTGCTATTGTGGCAACGCCACCGATGATCTTTAAAATTTGCAGAAACATTATTTATCTCCTTTTGGCGGAAGCGGTATGAGAACCGATGTGTTCGCTTTATAGGTCTCATAATCTTCTTGACCCCCCCATTTTTCATCTGCCCTTTTTTCCAGCATCGGCACACCGCTGATGCGAGTCAGCAAGATCGTGATGAACACAGGTGAAATTAAAGCAACCCACTGCCAACCTACCAAAACCGGTAGAGCAACGATCATCACCCCGATCCAGAGCACAATTTCTCCGAAGTAGTTTGGATGTCGGGACCAGGACCACAATCCAGTTTGAATGAACCTGCCCTTATTTTCCGGATCCTGCCGGAACAAGCTCTTTTGCCTATCCGCAATTGCTTCCATCCCAAAACCAAATATCCATACCAGAATACCAATCACAAGAAAGACATCAAAAGGTACTCGCTTCTGCGATGTAATAACAACCAGGGCAGCTGCAAGGGAAAAAGTAACCCATAATCCTTGCAAAGTCCAGGTTTGCAGGAATCTCGGAAAAGATTTCTTGATCTCCCTGAAACGCCTGTCTTCCCCTTCTTTTTTAATTCGCTGGAATAGGTAAGTACCCAGTCGTAGAGCCCAAACAGAGACCATGCCCAACATCAACCACGATCTGAGGTCCTTCGCCGGAGAGAGTACTACTGCAACAATCATGACAGTGATATAGGTGATACTGCCGGTCAGGTCAAAATACATTTCAGTTTCATTAATATAGGCATGGATAAATACGATCCACTGGATCAAGAAAGCCAATCCAATAGCCAGTGCGTATACTGGTATTCTTCCTACTAGGTAACCACCCTGACTTCCAGCCAGGGCAACAAAAAGACCAAGCAGCAGGATAAGTATTATTATGAGAATTGATTTTGCTGTGTTTTTACTCATCAATAATCTTCCTTTTGAATTATTGCATAATAGTATTGAAAACAAATAGAATATGGCTGAATTCTAGGTTATAGAGATATGATTTATATAAATATTATGGAATAAAAATTAATATTCGTCAAAATACAGTAGAATGAATTTTTCGAAAATCTGTATAATTTAAATAAGGACATCCATGGTCACTTCAGAAAAAGAATCATCACAAATACAAAAATCAAATCGCCAAGACATTAGAACACTTTGGATTGGTATACTTTTCAGCCTCGGCTTTGTCGGTCTGATCTGGTTATTAGGACCCAAATTGGATTCTATCCAACTAGCTCCAGACCAGGGAGCTTCCTGGTATTTCTGGAAGCTGCCCAATCCTACTTTCTGGACCAGAGCCACGGCCTGGGGGTTTTACCTTTTGCACCAATTTTCTTTCTGGGGTTTGATCTATTACGCCCAGACCAGAGTGAAAAAGTACAGCACAAAAATGCACCTGGTCAATTATGCAGCTCTGGGAGCCAATGCATTCTTTATCTTGTTGCGCATACTGCAAACCCAACTCTGGTATGACGGATTGGCCCAAGATGTTTCCATTTGGAGTTCACAAATATCTGTGATCATTCTGCTAGTTTGGGTTTTGCTGATGGAGAATCGCACAAGAGGAATATTCTTTGGGAAACCTGCCCCACTCTCAAAGGATCTGATCCGTTTCGCCCGTAAATACCATGGCTACTTCTTTGCCTGGGCGACTGTTTATACATTCTGGTACCACCCCACCATCGCCACCAGCGGGCACATGATTGGTTTCTTATATATGTTCCTGCTCTTGCTCCAGGGAAGCTTGTTCTTTACGAGGATCCATGTCAATCGCTGGTGGATGTTATTCCAGGAGGTAGCTGTCCTGGTACATGGTACTTTAGTGGCCGTTATGCAAGGAAATGGGATGTGGCCGATGTTTGCTTTCGGGTTTGGCGGAGTATTCGTTATCACCCAAATGCACGGCTTGAAATTAAAGAAATGGCTTCGCTGGACCATTCTTGGGACCTATATCGCTCTAGCTCTATTGGTTTATAGTGCCAGAGATATCACTATGATCCACCAGATTACCTGGATCCCATTCATCGAATATCTGGTCGTTTTCGCTCTGGCTGGAGTTTTATGGGGTGTTATGCGATTAACAAACTTGATCACGAATCGCCAGGAAAAATAAAATCGGAGACCTGCTATAATCCAACCATTATGATTCAATCCAAAAAATTCAATACTCCTATCCACGAATTGATCCGGCAGCGTTATTCGTGCCGAACTTATAAAACTGAACCGATTAGTTCTGAAGATTTATCTGAGTTAATTGCCTTCTCAAAAAGCTGTAAATCTGGCCCTTCTGGAAATTCTCTCAGATTTACGGTTGTGACGGCCAGCAAAGAGGACGCAAAATCCCTAAAATCTCTGGGCACGTACGGTTTCATAAAGGACCCAGCGGGGTTTGTGATCGGTGTTATCCAGGACCAACCTCGCTCCCTCGAGGATTTCGGGTATCAGATGGAAATGATCGTTTTACGTGCAGTAGATATGGGTATCGGCAGCTGTTGGCTGGGAGGAACGTATACAAAAAGCCGCTTCGCAAAATTAGTCAAACCCGAAGATGGTGAGACCATACCGTCAGTGATATCAATTGGCTATCCCGCCGATCAACAAGCCTGGATGGACCGTATTGCCAGGACTACCGCTGGTGCAGATCGGCGCCTGCCATGGCAGGATCTGTTTTTTTCAGGCTCGTTTGAAGAAGTCCTTTCTCCAGCCGAGGCCGGTATGTACAGCGAACCACTTGAACTGGTGCGTCTGGCACCCTCTGCCTCCAACAAACAGCCCTGGAGGGTCCTGCGCCAAGGGAACCTGTGGCATTTTTATCTTAATCGAACAAAGAACTACCCTCCTCCCGTATTTGATTTTTTGCTAGGATTGGCGGATTTGCAGCGCATCGATATGGGAATTGCCATGGCGCATTTTGAACTATCTGCTTCAGAAGTGGGACAATCAGGCAAATGGGTAATTAATGATCCAGACCTCTCTAGAACAAAACCCGGGCTGGAATATAACATTACCTGGGTACAAAACACTTAATATATTATTCAGACCAGTCTTATAATATTACAAAAGCCAGCTATGGAGATAAAAGAATAGACATGGAAACATTCGATATCCTGTTGTTAATTGCCCGCCCCGCAGCCGGCAAAAGCGAAATCATCGCCCACCTAAAAAATACGCCTATTGAAGAGCGCATTCAACAATTTCACATCGGGAAATTTGAAGAACTGGACGACTTCCCTATGTTATGGACCTGGTTTGAAGAAGATGCCATCCTGACCAAATTAGGACATCCCAGGATCCACACGGACAAGGAAGGCAACTTCCTTTTTGACTATCAATGGGACCTATTGATCGAACGGATCAATCTGGAATATGAGAAAATAATCAGGGATGAACAAGATTACAACTCCCGCAAAACCATCATTATCGAATTTGCCAGGGGCACATCACATGGAGGATTTCAGCGGGCATTTAAGCATCTCAGTAAAACCATTGCCAGCCGTATAGCCATCCTATACCTGGATGTGTCCTGGGAAGAATCGCTTCGTAAAAACCGCGCCCGCTTCAACCCAGATAAACCGGACAGTATATTGGAACACGGCTTATCAGATACAAAAATGGAATCCCTATATAAATCCTCAGATTGGGAAGAGATCATCACCAGTCAGCCGGACAACATTCAGATCCAGGGTATTCCAGTCCCATATATCATTTTCGAGAATGAGGACGATGTCACCAGCCAGGGCGGAGAAATTCTATCTTCACGCTTACAAGACAGATTATCAAAGTTGTATCAAAAATATCAGTAAAAAGCACCTAGTCTGAGATTTTTCGCGGGGAGCATTTGTTATGGCCATCTACATTGGCTGCGATCTGGGCAGGTTCATCACAATCCCAGAAATAAACTGATTTATATCCCCTCCCTTAACAATCCACAGCTGGTTTTATATCAATATCCTTAAAACGGGTCGTGGTATGTGTTAACCTTCCCAAATCGTGTGATATTCATCATAACTTCCTCAAAATCGAGTGAAGATTTTTAACATTCTGGTATAACTATACGGTATCTTTGCAGTGCAAAAAAATGGTCTTTCCGCTATACAATAAAACCTGAAATTTAGGATCATTTTTTTATCTTAGAACACTGCTCAGTTGTAGGGAGGATTCGATGTTTGTGAAAGACCGCATGACTCCAAATCCCATTTTCGGATCACCGGATATGGCAGTCACTGAAGCACAAAAATTAATGGCAGAAAATAAGATCCGTCATCTTCCCATCCTTGATGAAGATCAAAAACTGGTTGGTTTGATCACCAAGGGATCATTGGAGTCAGCCCTTCCTTCCGACGTTTCCAACTTCAGCCGATTTGAGATCAGCTATACCCTTTCTCAACTCAAAGTCCACTCGATCATGGTCAAAGACCTCTATCTAGTCGATCCAGAAACTCCCATAGAAGATGCTGCCATGTTAATGGCAGATAAAAAACTTGGTGCACTTCCAGTCGTCAAAGATGGTTCCTTGGTCGGCATTATATCCGGGGAAGATCTTTTCGTTGCCATGACAGATCTGCTTGGCACCCGGAAAGCCGGCATCAGAGTAACAGTTGAACAACCAGATCAAAAAGGTGTGATCGCCCGATTAACTTCTGCTATTGCCGAAGAGGGGGGATACCTGTCGGTTTGTGTTGGTTATTATCCCCAGGATATCCCCGGTACTTGGGTATCTGTCTGCAAGGTAGAAAATTTAGAAGAGAATCGTTTAGTTGAAGTGATTTGTGGTCTAAAAGATACTAATATTGTGGATATTCGCCACTATCAGGAGTATGAATGATCAGTGAACATCACCAACCTGCTGCATCTGTTTTAGTGGTTGGCGGGGGTATTGGCGGAATGAGATCTGCCGTTGACCTCGCCGAAGCAGGACTAAAAGTATATTTGATAGAACGTGATCCTGGACTCGGGGGGCGAGTAGCCCAACTGGGTTATATGTTCCCTACTCATGATTGCGTTCTTTGCCGCGGGACATCTGATCATGGCTACGGATGTACCAGGCCTGCCATATCACCAGCATTTATGGATCACAACCGGCATCCCAACATCGAAGTCATGACCCGTACCACACTGATAGGCGCAGAAGGTCAAGCTGGTGACTTCCAGATCACCCTTCAAAGAGAACCACGCTACGTTGACCCCTCTCTTTGTACAAATTGTGGCCTATGCGCAATAGCCTGTCCGGAGCGTTTACCAAGTGAGTTCCAGGAGAACCTGGTCACTCGCAACGCTGTCCATAAAAGCGCGCCCCGTTCCCTCCCTGATACCTATTACATTGATAAAGGCGAGTATTGCGAAGACTGCAACCGCTGTGTTGATGTCTGCCCCACCAATGCTATCAACCTCAATGAGGAACCATGGGAGGAAACTATTCAGGTTGGCGCTATCATCCTGGCCATGGGGTATACACTTACCGACCCACTGGAACTAGGAGAATATGGTTACGGCCGCTACCTCAACGTCGTTCATAGTATGCAGTATGAACGCTACGTCAGCCGCTCTGGCCCAACCGAAGGTCAATTACTTAGGCCTTCCGATAACACCGCGCCTAAACGGATCGCCTGGCTGCAATGCATCGGTTCCAGAGATCAGAAACACCCCTACTGTTCCTCGATATGCTGCATGTACGCTACCAAAGAAGCCGTTCTTGCCAAAGAAAGACTCGATGATGTACACTGCCAGATCTTCATTATGGATGAACGCGCCTTCAACAAGGAATACAACGCCTATTTCCATCGCTCTACTTCTCAATACGGCGTGGAATATACTCGCTGTCGTATATCGGATATCCAGGAAGATCCTAAAACCAAAGACCTGATCGTGCAGTATCCAGATCCAGAAAATGGCGGTCAAATCAAAGAAGATCGTTTTGATATGATTGTTCTTTCTGTTGGCGTCCGACCGCCCAGTGGGGCTTCAATCGTCTCCGACCAGCTCGGTTTCGATCTTAATCAATACGGATTCTGCCAAACAGATAAATTCAATCCTCTGGAAACAAGTCAGCCGGGTATTTACGTCTGCGGCGCTTTTTCATCCCCCAAAGAGATTGCGGAAACCATCATTGACTCTGCAGGTGCAGCGGGTGATGTTATGCGCATGTTCCAGAATAAACTGGGGAGCTCCTATTCCACGCGGGAATATCCTTTCCTGACCGATCAAGAGTTCCCACCTGAAACCGATATTCAAGGCCAGGATCCGCGAATCGGCGTTTTCAGCTGCCGTTGTTATCCAACCATGGAAGGCATCATCGATATTGATGGCCTGCTCGAGAAATCAGCCAGTTTCCCCCATGTAGTTCATACCGAGAATATCGAGTATGGCTGTTTCCCAGAGGGACTCCAGAAGATCAAAGAGTCCATAAAAAAGCACAAATTAAATCGTGTTGTTGTTGCAGCATGCAGCCACAGAACCCACGAATCCTTGTTCCAGAAAACTGTTCGTGAAGCCGGCTTGAACTCTTACTTAATGGAGATGGTGAACCTGCGCGGTTTTGCCGCCTGGGTTCATCCTCATCAACCAGAACTGGCTTCCCGCAAAGGCCTGGAGTTAGTCCGGATGGGAGTTGGCCGCGCCGCAGAGCTGGAACCGATCTATAAATCATCCATCCCCCCTCACAGACGCTCGCTGGTCATAGGCGGCGGCGTTTCAGGGATGACCGCAGCACTGTCCATCGCCGATTCAGGTTACGACGTTGTTCTCATCGAGCGAGGTGAATATTTAGGAGGAAATCTTCAGAAGGTTCATTACCTTGTTGAAGGTGACAATCCTAACAAACTGCTTCGCGATCTGGTCAACCGCATCATTGCCCACGAACATATCACAGTCATGACCAGGACCGAGATCATTGAACACGAAGGTCACGTAGGAGCCTATCATGCCATCCTCAAGCATCACGACGGCTCCCAGACTGAAATATCCCACGGGGTTACAATCGTTGCTACAGGAGGACAGGAATCTCGGGTTAACCACTATCTACTTGGTGAACATCCTGCATCTCTCACTCAGTTGGAGTTAGAGGACAAACTGGCCCATCATATTGAAGAAATCACTGATCTTAAACAAGTAGTGATGATCCAGTGCGTCAAGCCTAAAGAAGAAACTTACGAATATTGCTCCAGGATCTGCTGTATTAGTACCATCAAGAACGCTATTCGTTTGAAGACCATCAACCCGAAATGCCAGGTGACAGTGTTGTATAAAGACATCATCACATATGGATTCAGGGAACAATATTACACAGAGGCCAGAGAACGCGGCGTGATTTTTGCCCGCTATGATGAGAATCACCCTCCGAACGTAGATTCCAACAACGGCCAGATCATTGTTACGATGAAAGAACAGATGCTGGATCGGGAGCTTATACTGCACCCTGATCTACTGGTTCTCAGCACATCCATTCAGCCTTCCAGCGGAACCAAAGAGCTGGCTAAACTGCTAAAAGTGCCTATCTCTAATGAAGGTTTTTTCCTTGAAGCTCATATCAAGATGCGCCCAATGGACTTCATGGAAGAGGGTATCTTTGTCTGCGGCATCGCCCACTATCCTAAATTCATTGAAGAGAGCATCAGCCAGGCCCAGGCAGCTGCCGGTCGAGCGACTACGCTCTTGAGCAAAAAACCGTTCCATTTCGGCGGCACGGTTGCAGTGGTAGATCCAGAAAAATGCGTCGGCTGCCTGACCTGCACACGAACCTGTCCCTTCGAGATCCCAACCGTCAAGGCTGAGTTCACGGGTGTAGGAGAATTAGGAGGCGCAGCTTATATCGAACCCACATTGTGCCACGGATGCGGCACCTGTACATCTGAATGCCCTGCGAATGCCATTCAATTGCTGAACTACACTGATAATCAAATCATGGTACCGGAATTCCCTGTCTTGGGAAGCTGGGTGGAATTATGAACGATAAACCGTTTGAACCAGAAATAACCGCCTTTATGTGCATTTACTGCGGATATATGGCGGCTGACACAGCCAGCGCACTACGGATCGAGTATCCTGCCAATGTGAAGCTAATCAAACTACCTTGCACTGGCAAAACAGATACCAAATACCTGTTAAAGGCTTTTGAGGACGGCGCGGATGGCGTCTATGTGATTGCCTGTCCAAAAGGAAACTGCCACCACGTTCGCGGTAACGAGCGAGGTGAGCTGAAAGTTGAGTATGCAAAGAAAATATTGGATGATATCGGATTAGGCGGTGGACGATTGAATATGTACTTCCTGTCGGGCGGGCAAGGTAAATCCTTTGCGGAAGCCGCCCAGGAAATGACGGATCGCATCCGTGAAATGGGTCCAAACCCACTAAATAAAACAACCTGACCGACTTTACAATGCAAATAAGAAACGCCAGCTTCCTTTATTAGGACTGGCGTTTTTCTTTTAATCCATCTGGCTACTCAACCGGGAAGATAATGTGCTTATTTGAATTTGGGTGAGTGAACGTTTCAATTTCTGTCTGATAAGCCTGCATTATATTTTCCGGTGTTAGAACCTCTTCAGGTGAGCCGAGGGCTTTCAATTTTCCATTTGCAAGCAATACAACTCGATCGGCTGTTCCTGACACTTGGTTCAAATCGTGCATGGCCATCAGTACAGACAGTCCTTCTTGCTTGACTAATTTCTTGATCAGTTTTAGTAGATTTACTTGGTAGCGCAAGTCGAGATGATTGGTCGGCTCGTCCAGCAGTAATACAGGCGCATCCTGAGCCAAGGCCCTGGCCATCAACACTCGCTGTTGTTCTCCACCGCTGATCTCCGCTAGTTTGCGATCCGCTAGGGAATCTACTGCTGTTTGCTTCATAGCCCAGGCTACCTTCTTTAGATCCTCTCTGGCAGGTTTACCAAGGAAACCCAGATATGCTGTGCGACCAAGAAGAACAGCCTGTTCAACTGTAAAAGCGCCACCTAATTGCCTTGCCTGGGGCACAACTGCAAGAGTCCGTGCCCGCTGGTTAGGTGAATAGGAATTCACATTCTTTTGATTGATAAGAACTTCCCCGGCAGAAGCGTTCAATACTCCACTCAACACTTTTATCAACGTGGATTTTCCCGCTCCATTTGGACCAATCATTCCAACAATTTCACCCTGCTGAACATCGAGGGAGATATCATCGAGCGCATTAACATCCCCGTAATTTGCAGAAAGTGAACGAATTTGAAGGACAGCAGGATTAATAGTCTGTTTCACCAGAACACCTCTTTCTTCGCCCTGCGTAATATCCACAGGAAAAATGGCGCGCCAATCAATGACGTTACGATACCCACCGGCAGATAGCCAGGAGCCATGATCGTCCTCGCCACTATATCCGACAGCAAGAGTGTAATTCCGCCACCAAGAATGGACAATGGGATCAGTTTTTTATAGTCGCCACCCCAAACCAATCGGATGATATGTGGAACGACAAGGCCTACAAATCCAATTACTCCTGAAAACGAGACTGCCGCAGCTGTTGTTAATGAAGCTGAAATGATAATGAATATCTTCACTCTTTCGACATTCAAACCAAGCTGCTGGGCTTGTTCTTCGCCAAACTGGAGCACATTTAATGAATGTCCCCCAAAAACCAATAGCGTTAAACCTATTGAAAAATATGGCAGTGCAATTACGAGTGGTTCCCACCCCGTTACAGTTGAACCTCCCAATAAAAAACTCATTGCCTGTAGAACCATTTCATCAGAAATCAACATCAAGAATGATGTCAGAGCCGAGGTAAAAGAACCTATCGCCACTCCAGCGAGAATCAAGGTTGTCAAAGGTACCATCCGCCCAACTTTCGCTAACCTATAGACTGCGGCGATAGTTCCCAGACCTCCCAAAAAAGCTCCCAGAGGAATCAAATACCTGCCCACTTGTGGGATGGACATCACGATAATAGCCCCCAAACCTGCTCCTGAAGCAACACCGATCAAATAAGGATCAGCTAAAGGATTCCTGAATAATCCTTGGAAAGAAGCCCCGCTGCCTGCCAGGGCCATTCCAGTAAGGGCTACCAAAATCGAATGAGGTAACCTAAGATCCAGAAGAATGGTTTCAAAATATGATGGCCAATCTCCTGAGAATTCAAACCAGGGAAGTTTTCCCACCAATATTCTCAGGGCATTGCCTGGGGGAATTGTCACAGCCCCCAGAGCAATGCTCAACAAGAATGAAAATCCCAGTATTAATGAGATCACCAGGAAAGGACGAGTTTTCATATTTTAATTATCAAACACCTCTGGGTGCAGAATTTCTGCAACCTGCTTAAACCCATCAACCAGCCGCGGTCCTGGGACACTGAGGATAAAGGGGTCAAATGGGTAGATTTCACCATCAACAACTGCTTTGATTTCATTCCAACCCGCTCGGTCCGCTACCATCTCTGGGGTAATGCCATAGAGGGCATCTGCCAGCAAAATAGTGTCAGGATTCTGGGCCAATAATTCTTCTGAACTAACCTGTACCCATGAACCTTCAAGGCTGTCACCCAGGTTTAATCCCTTCGCTCTGGATATGATGAACGAGATAAATGTACCCCCGCCAGGAGTGTAGGGATTGGCGGGATCGGATGCATCCAATTCGTAAAATACCAGAGGGATATCATCTACAGAAGACAACTTATCATCCAGTTCAGACACGCGATCGGTCATGGAAATAATTAGTTCGTCGGCTATATCTTCAGTCCCTGTTAGCACCGCAATGTCACTAATATTTTTATACAGGCTCTCAAAATCTGCAGGGTTTTTCTGCCAATAGATAGTCAGCCCCAGATCTCTTAATTCCTGGATAGCATCCTCTGCATAAATTTCCCCGGCCAGGATCAGGTCCGGTTCCATCGCCAGAAAATCTTCAACAGGAATCCCTTCCCACATACCTCCTAGGTCCACTGCAGCAACAGCCTCTTCTGGATACATAGAGTTGGAATCCCTACCGATCAATCGATCTCCAGCACCCACGCTGAAGAGGATCTCTGTTAAGGAAGGTGATATGGAAATGATTTTTTGGGCTGGTTCAGCCAGTACAATTTCAGCACCGAGGTCATCAGTTGCCAGAATAGGAGCGGGAACAGGTTCTTCCGTTGGCGCAGCTGTTGGTGGGATATCTGTTGGTTCCGTAGCTGGTGTATTTGTTGGTTCTGGGGCAGCTGACGGTGTACAGGCTGATAACAATAACATCAATACAAAAAGCACGTTAAGCACAACAATCGATTTTTTCATTTTTTCCTTATTAATATAAATGATCTATTAAACAAAAAATCCCTGTCTCGGACAGGGAAGGCACTTGGATATGTATACACATATTCCAGGTTCACACCTCCTTTCCACGAGAGTGTTATGAACGATCAGCAGAGGCGGTCGACCTGGCTTATCGAGATAAACTATCCTCGACTTACAGTTGCGGGTCAGCGTCTGAATCTCACAGACTTCGCCATTAAGCCATCCCTAAGGGGGATTCCTGGCACCTTTACTGGATTCAATTGTTAAACTGCAATCATACTTAGATAGTAATTATTCTAAATACAATTATCTATTTTGTCAAATGAGTTATTTCTTTAGGATTTCAAATCAAAGATCAAGAGTGTTACACTTGGTATTGGATGAGGGTCTTTTCAACCCCAATCTCTGAAAATCTATGAGCACATATGATGTCATTGTTGTTGGAGGTGGACCTGCTGGTTTAATGGCGGCCGGTCAAGCATCCCTGGCAGGAGCGAACACACTCCTGCTCGAAAAGATGGATTCGCCCGCCCGAAAGCTTCTAATAACCGGGAAACATCGCTGCAACATTACCAATACCGCTACCATTGAAGAATCTCTGAAAGAGTTCAACCGGGACGGTAAATTCTTAACACAGCTTTTCTATCGTTTCTATAACCAGGAGCTGAGGGACTTCTTTGAAAATTTGGGCGTTCCAACTGTTGAGCAAAGAGGAGGTAGAGTATTCCCAGCCAGCGAAGATGCTCGAGATGTAGTTAAGGCTCTTCTTAAATGGGCTAAAGGGACCGGCGTTACTATTCTCACTGGAACAGCAGTTAAAGAGTTGGTCCTGAAAGATCATCACGTTGATGCTGTTTTCACAGATAAAGGTACTTACAAGGCCAGGTCTATCATCCTGGCGACCGGCGGAAAAGCTTTTCCTGGCACAGGATCGACTGGAGACGGTTATGCATTCGCAAGATTTGCAGGACATAAGATCAGGCCGCTCCGTCCTGCACTGGTTCCCCTAGTATCAACAAGTAACACCGCCCGCTCACTCCAAGGACTTGGCCTGAAGAACATCACCGCATCCATATTCATCAATAATAAAAAGACTAAGCAGCTTTTTGGTGAATTGATGTTCACTCATTTTGGGTTATCTGGCCCGGTCATATTAAGCCTGAGCAGAATAGTCGTTCAAGCTCTGGAAGCAGGTAAATCTGTTGATGTCGTGATCGATTTGAAACCGGCCTTATCCCATCAAGCATTGGATGCCCGTTTGCTGCGAGATATCCAGTCATTGGGTCGGAAGCAGTTCGCTTCCCTGCTTGAAGGACTGCTCCCGAAAAAATTGATCCCTGTCTGTTGCAGGGAAACCGACATTCCACGAGATAAAAAGATCAGCCAAATTTCCGGCACCGAAAGACAAATATTACTTAGCTGGTTGAAAGATGATTTTCGTTTTGAAATCTCTGGCCACAAAGGTTTCAATCAAGCGATCATCACTGCTGGAGGTGTAGACACCAAGGAAATAAATCCTGCCACCATGGAATCAAAATTTGTGAAAGGGCTGTATTTTGCAGGGGAACTTATCAATGTTGATGCCAATACCGGGGGATTTAATCTGCAAGCCGCTTTTTCCACAGGCTGGGCTGCAGGGAAAGCGGCTGGGTGAAAAAATCTCCATGGTTTTCGGAAACCGATAGGAATAAAGGCCGATCGCGAAGCCAATCCTTATGTTATGATTTCGATATGCCTGTAAGAAGAAAAAGAACAGAGGTTATTCGAATATTCCGGTACTTTACAGGGATCGCCATGGTTTATTTTGCGGCCCTTTCCCTGTTCACAGCCTGGCAAACTGGAGAATTAATCAATCTCTCCCAGATCCAGTCCTATGTCAATCTGGCTATAAACGGTATCCTATTTGGATATCTATCCTGGCCCTGGTTGGAAAACAAAATCCCCCGCTATTATCTCCCCCTGGCTTTTGTTGCCGCAACAATTCTTCCTCTATTTTCTAATTTGATTTATCTGGCCGATCCCATGGAAAGCGCCCAGATGACCATTACCAGGAGCTGGTTTTTATTCCCGATTCTGATCGTTCCTTTGGTTTTGATCGCCTGGCAGTACCGTTTTAGAATAGTCCTGGCATTTATTTTCTTAACCACGATCATCGAATTATCCACCTTGGTACCCAGGCTAAAATACATCAACTACGAAACTCTTCCCATACTGGGTCTGCCATTGATCCGTGCTTTTGCATTTGGCACTGTTGGCCATGTTGTAACACGTTTAATAGCCACTCAGCGGGAACAGCAAAGAAAGCTTGTGGAAGCCAACATTAAACTCAATGAGCATGCAAATACTCTGGAACAGCTGACGCTAAGTAGGGAGCGCAACCGTCTCGCTAGAGATCTTCATGACACTTTAGCCCATACTCTCAGCGGTTTGACGGTTAATCTGGAGGCCATCAAAATACTCCTGGGAGAGGATCATCCCCAGGTTGTGACTCGCCTCGACCATGCCCTGGACAAGACCAGGACTGGCTTACGGGATACAAGAAGAGCTTTAAAGGATCTCCGAGTAAAACAGGTAGAGGACCTGGGATTGAAACTGGCCCTTGAAAATCTTGCTGACCAGGCTGCTGCTAGAGGGCAATTTGAGGTACAACTCACTCTACCAAATATGCTTCACGAATCATTTATTCCTATAGAGCAGGTTTATTACCGGATTGCCCAGGAAGCCCTGGAGAATATTGTCAAACACGCTCAGGCAAGCCAGGTAACTCTAAGTTTGATAGTGGAAGATTCTCTGTATTCAATGAATATTGAAGATAATGGAACCGGGTTTGAAACCCGGGAAGAGCGCTCGTTGGATACGCTAGGTATCCGGGGTATGCAAGAAAGGGCCTCTGAATGCGGAGGAGAACTGACAGTAATGAGTGAACCTGGAAAAGGTACTTGCATCAGCATTAAAACGGAGTTAAACCATGTTCAAGATTTTGATATGTGATGATCAAGAAATTGTTTGTGAAGGATTGCAGACCATCATTAATGCAGATCCTGATTTGAACGTGGTTGGGATTGCCCACAACGGCACTGAAGCGTTGGACCTGATCCCTGAGGTAATGCCTGATCTAGCTTTAATGGATCTAAAAATGCCTGGTATGAACGGTGTTCTAACAACCCGTAAAATCAATGAAACCTACCCGGATATTTATGTCCTGATATTAACTACCTATGATGACGATGAATGGATATTTGATGCCATTCGCAGTGGTGCGGCCGGCTATTTATTAAAAGACACTCCTCCTGCAGATTTGATCAAATCTATTAAGGGAACATTGGAGGGGAGATCTTTTATCGACCCCCAGGTTGCAGGAAAACTGCTTTCAGAATATGCCGAAAATTTTGGTAAATCCCAACCGCCATCTCATTACACTTTTACTGAAAGAGAAAGGGATATCCTGACCTTGTTATCGCAGGGATTATCAAATACTGAAATTTCTGAGAAGTTGTTCCTGGCAGAAGGCACAGTCAGGAATTACACCAGTGCACTGTTGAAAAAACTGGGAGTGGCTGATAGGACCCAGGCGGCTATCCTGGCAATCCGCTACGGCCTTGTTCCGAAAGTCAATAGTCAGGATTAAATATTATTCCGGGAGTAATTCCCGATATACCTCGATCATCCGCCCCGAAATATTGCTCCAATCGAATTTTTTAGCAAATGCAAAAGCATCATGCCCCATTCTATAACGCAGCGCTTTGTCCCCTAGCAACCTGGAGATACACTTGCTGAGAGCAATGGGATCCTCTACTGGTACGTGATAACCCGTAACTCCATCCTCAACCAGGTGGATCAATCCTCCCACCAACGAAGCGATAACCGGCGTGCCGCAGGCCATGGATTCCAGCGAAACCATGCCAAAGGATTCGTAATGCGACGGCATCACAACCAGCTCAGCGGCTGAATAATAATACGGAAGTGAATCCTGGCTCCTTTGACCTAAAAAGGTCACCATATCTCCCAGCCCATATTCATCTCGCAAACCGTTGAGGAGCTTCATATCCTCAGATTCCTGACCATCTTTTCCTTCCAATACCCCACCGATTACGGCCAAACAAAGATCTTTTCCCGATTTGCCATTTGTGCGTAAATCACCAATTGCCTGCAGTAAGGTCTTGATCCCTTTCAGCGGTTCGATCCGGCCCACAAATAGGAGCATTTTTTTATCAATTGGAACACCAATGAATTCTTTGGCTTCGTCCGGGGGAATCGGATAAAAATTACTCGTATCAACACCTGGTGAAATAATATCGATTTTCCCGGGATCCGCTCCGTACAGATCCACTAACTGCGCTTTTTCTGTTGATGTAGAAGCTATGATCCTGTCCGCCCTGTCAATGACCTGTAATTCACCTTCTATTCTGTAATTCCCTTCTGCCTCGTCTGCGTTCTGGGCAACTTGTTGTTTTAATTTCCCGAGAGTATGAAACATTTGAATGATAGGCGCATCCCAAGTTTTAGCCAACTCTTCAGCAGCAATGCCGGACATCCAGTAATGGGAATGAATGAGATCGTAACAGCATTCTTTCTTTCTAGCAAATTCCAGAATGTTTTCCACGAATTCAGGAATATGTGTGACAAGTTTCTCTTTTGGTAGTGGGTATTCAGGTCCAGACGGAATATGAACTACACGGTTTCCATATCCCAGATCATGTATTACGTGTGGCACATGTTCATCCTGAGACCGTGTAAAAACATCCAGATGAATGCCCTCTCTACCCAGGGCTCGAGCAAGGTCACGAACATAAACATTCATTCCACCAGCATTTTTTCCCCCCAGGGTTGCTAGAGGACAAGTATGATATGAAAGCAAAGCTATACGCAAATATTCCTCCTGTAAATAGTCCGAACCGGGAAAATCCCCGCCATTTCCCGGTCCCTTTTCACTCCCGTATGATAGCTGGTATAATTTCCCCCGTCAACCAATAGATGTGTGTGCCACCGTAGCTCAAGGGTAGAGCAATCGCTTCGTAAGCGATAGGTTATGGGTTCAATTCCCATCGGTGGCTCTTTTTATTTAAACCCGATAGAATCATGAATTTGAGTTCTTGATCATTCTAATTTCAAAATATAAGAAATTAATCAGTTGACGACCCGAATGGATTTGGATATATTTATAAAATAGCTAAATGATCCCTGATAGTTCACCAGCATAGCAGGTAATAAGGAGCTATTGATGTCAGAAGAACAGACACCATTAGAGTACACATCCTCTGGAAAACTCAAATCGGCGCAATACAACCAGGAGCTTGCCAGGCTGCAGCAGGAATTAGTAATGCTGCACCATTGGATCAAAGAAAAGGGATTAAAGGTTGTTATTATCTTCGAAGGCAGGGATGCAGCTGGTAAGGGAGGTGTGATCAAAAGGATCACACAACGCCTTAACCCCCGCATAGCCCGCGTCGTCGCTCTTGGTACACCATCTGACCGCGAAAAAGAACAGTGGTATTTTCAACGCTATGTACCTCACCTTCCTTCGGCAGGCGAAATAGTGCTATTTGACCGCAGCTGGTACAACCGAGCCGGCGTCGAACGAGTGATGGGTTTTTGCTCAGATTACGAATATCAGGATTTTTTGCGTACCTGCCCGGAATTTGAACGTATGCTGGTCCGCTCCGGGGTAAAACTCATAAAATATTGGTTTTCAGTTAGTGACGAGGAACAAGAACGACGATTTCGGATCCGTAATACCGACCCAGCCCGGCGCTGGAAGTTAAGCCCCATGGACCTTGAATCCCGTACCCGCTGGGTAGAGTATTCCAGAACAAAAGATGCCATGTTCATGTATACCGACACTGAAAAAGCACCCTGGTATGTGGTTGATGCCAATATCAAACGCCATGCCCGTTTAAACTGCATCCATCATCTATTGAGTTTATTTCCCTATGAGGACCTCACTCCAGAGCCGATCGTACTACCTCCCCGGCAACAGGATACCGGGTATAAACGACCACCGATCGATAGCCAAAAGTGGGTCCCCGCCATTTACGGAAAAAACTCTTTCGAAGATCTGGTGTGATTTAGGTATTTGGACATGATGGATTAATCAGAAGTTTCTGTGGTTTTCTTTCGTTTAATCTGGGAAACCATCATGCCCGCAAGCATCAAGGAACTCCCCGCTAAGATCTTCGGAGTTAAAACCTCACTCAGGATCAACCACCCCCAGAATACGGCAAAAACTGACTCCAGGCTTAAGATAATTGCTGCAGGTGCAGGCTTGGCGTAACGTTGCCCAATAACCTGGAGCGTATACGCGATTCCGATCGAGATCACTCCCCCATAAAGAATCGGAATTGCAGCAGATAGAACCTGGTCATAAACAACATCTTCCGTGAAATAGCCCACTCCGAAACTGATCACCGAAGTAAATAACGATTGAACGAACGATAATTTAAATACGTCCACATCAGGTGAATACCTGGCAATGAACTGTACGTGCAGTGCCCAGAAACAAGCACCGACCAGTACAAATCCATCTCCTGGAGCAAAAACCACTCCCCGGGAGGCGCTCAGAATATACAGGCCAATAACTGCCAGCATTGCTCCCAGCCAGGTGAACAACGACCCGCGATCCCCCCATACCATACCAAGCAGAGGAACAATTACTACATACAACCCGGTGATAAATCCGGCTTTACCGGCTGTAGTGTATACAAGGCCAAGCTGCTGAAACGTTGCACCAAAAAATATGAATAGCCCTGCCACAGCACCTACCAGCAAGGTCCTATTTAGATTTCCCTTTTGGGATGTGCCAGTCTGCTTTCGAATCAAGATAATTGGAGCAAGCGTCAAAGCACCAATAAAAAACCGGAAACCGTTAAATATATAGGGGCCCATTTGCTGCATGCCTAAACGCTGGGCAACAAATCCCCCGCCCCAGATCACTGCAGTTATCAATAAGACCAGATTTGCCTGGACAGATTTATTCTTCATAGTGTTTTCTTATATCCTCGTAACGCATCCTAGTATACACCTGAGGACCTAAACAAACCGGTTTTATCCATACTGGATTTTATCGTATACTTCTGGATACGATGTCTGACTATAACCAGGAGGATTAATGTCTGTCATTCAGCAGATACTCAATCACCGATCCATCCGAAAATATAAATCTGACCCCATTCCGGAGGTACTCCTGCAGGAGATCCTCCAGGCTGGAATTCGAACATCTTCATCCGGAAATATGCAAACCTACTCGATCATCGTTACCCGGGACCAACAGCTGCGTGAGAGACTTCTTGAACCGCATATGGGACAGAAAATGGTAGTAGATGCACCCGTCTTCTTGACCTTTTGCGCCGATTTTAACCGTATGCGCCAATGGCTGAAGCACAAGCACGCTGCAGATAATTTTGATAATTTCTTCAGTTTCCTCATCGGAGCTATCGACGCTATCCTGGTATCACAAACCGTAGCCCTGGCTGCAGAATCACGTGGTTTGGGTCTCTGCTATCTTGGCAGCACCCTGGCCAGTGCAGATGCGATCGGTAATATCCTAGGATTGCCCAAAAACGTAGTTCCTGTTACAGGTTTCTCCCTTGGATACCCAGACGAACAACCCGATCTGCGTGACCGCCTGCCCCTTTCCAGCTTAGTGCATTGGGAAACCTACAAGGACTACACAGACCAAGAGATCCACAACATTTATGAAGAGAGAGAAATCAAAGGCTGGCAGCGTTATATGAAATCAAAATGGCTCAGGGAACAGGTTGAAGAAAAGGGAGTTGAAAACTTGGCCCAGCTTTATACAGAAGTTAAATACACCCGAACTTCCCACCAAGAATTTTCAAGAAAACTTCTGAGCTATCTGGAAAATCAAGAATTCATGATCAACGAGTAATTCCAGTGGTGGATGAAGACCAATCTGGTGGTAGCCCTCAAAATGGTACAATGACAACATCAAATCCAGGAAGGGAATCATTGGATGGCCTTAACCTGGAATGCAGGAGGACGATATGAAATATTTAAAAAACAAAAACATTGCTGTCATCGGAACCGGCAATATGGCTGGAGCCATGATCGGCGCCCTATTGAGGAATAAAGAAACCAATCCGGAGCAGATCACAGCTAGCGACCCCAATCCGGGACAAAGGGAACGTATCTCGAAAAAATACGGAGTCAATATTACCGGGGATAACCGCGAAGCCGTAAAAACCGCTGATATCGTCATTCTGTCAGTCAAACCTCAAGTTTTGGCTGAGGTATCATCAGAAATAAAGGGAAAGATACCAGCAAACAGCCTGGTGTTTTCGATCGTTGCAGGGATGCCCATTGTCACAATTCAAAAAGGCCTTTCTCATAAAGCAGTTATTCGAACAATGCCCAATACACCGGCCCAGATCAGCGCCGGAATGACCGTTTGGACTGCTTCCGACGAGGTCTCCGATCCTCAACGCCAGGAAGCTAAAGTCATCCTGGAAGCCATGGGAAAAGAACTATATGTAGAACATGAGGATTCACTGAACATGGCTACCGCGGTCAGCGGTACCGGTCCAACCTATGTATTCCTCCTGGCAGAAGCGTTGGTGGATGCAGCTGTTCACCTTGGTTTTTCCCGTCGAGATGCCCGATTAATTGTTCTGGAAACGATCAAAGGTTCTGTAGATTTTGCAGTGCAATCAGATTTACATTTGGCTCAGCTTCGCAATATGGTTACCTCTCCCGGTGGGACCAGCGCGGAAGCTATCTACCAACTTGAAAAAGGCGGGATGCGAACAATCCTATCAAAAGCCGTCTGGGCTGCTTACCAAAAAAGTCAACTGCTGGGCAAGAAAGCAGAAGACCCGCCGGATTCTCCCCTGCGGGTCGAGAATTAAATCTGCTGTGGATTTGAGTTAATCGCGTTTGCGTCTTTTCCGACAGGCTGCTCCACCACCACTCCCGCCAAATATTGAAGACGCACCAAGCAGGAAGCCGAAAGTATACCAGCCGCCGTTGTTGTGGACCTCAAATACATAAACGCTCTTGGAAAATAGCGAAAATATAAAGGTAAAGGGGGCAATTAAGCCATGCCAGAGTCCCCTCCAAAACCCTGCTACTTCTCCATCTTCATCAGGTGTATTGCGAAGCTGGTTAGGACCAGCAGTACATGCGCTTAATACCAGAGCTAATGAGACTAGGATAAGCACAAAGACAATTTTCTTCATAGTATTCCTCTCCTTCTTATTTGTTCTAGTAAATATACGGAAAAATAATGAACTTGTTGTAAATTTATATCTTTTTTGGGGTAATCTATATCAGAACCTGACTTCATTCAAGTATAATACTTACACCATGACAAAACGAAATAAAACACTCGTTATCGGTATTGCTGGCGGTACAGGATCAGGTAAAACAACTGTTGCAGACTATATCCTCAAAACAGTTGGTCCAGGGAAAATCGCATTTTTACCACACGATGCTTATTACCGGGAACTTCGTGACCTCTCGGTCGAGGAGCGAGCTCAGGTAAACTTCGACCATCCTTCCTCCCTGGAAACAGAACTACTGATCGAGCACATCAATCAGCTCAAAGAAGGAATTTCCATCGAGCTTCCCAATTACAATTTCAAGACCCATGCCCGCAAGCCTGAAACCACTACTATCAATCCCCAACTGATCCTGATCGTCGAAGGTATTTTGCTTTTCGCGGAACCGGAACTGCGAGAACTTTTTGACTTAAAAATCTACGTGGACACTGACGCTGATGTTCGTTTCATCCGCCGGCTGCGAAGAGATATCGAAGAACGAGGCCGCACAACCCAGAGCGTCATTAACCAGTACATTGAGACAGTTCGCCCCATGCATCTCGAATTCGTAGAGCCCTCCAAACGATATGCGAGTGTGATTATTCCAGAAGGTGGGTATAACCATGTCGCTCTGGACTTGATCGTTGCCCGTATTGAAGCTATGCTGCAGGAGCGTCCTAAATGACAGATTTTTCCAATATTGATGCATTCCTGGAAGATAACCTACAGACAAGTCTTACCGAACTTAAAAAATATTGCCAGCAGCCCAGCGTAGCTGCTCAGAATCTGGGAATGGAAGAAACAGCCCGGATGACTGCTGACATGCTTGAAGAACGAGGGTTTGACGCAAACTTGTATACTACAGAAGGCTTCCCAGTTGTCATAGCGGAACGGAAAGGCAAAACGGATAAAACCCTGCTGATCTACAACCATTATGATGTCCAGCCAGCCGAACCTTTTGACCTCTGGAGTTCACCCCCATTTGAACCGGAAGAGCGGGATGGAAAAGTTTACGGTCGGGGCATTAGTGACGATAAGGGACACTTTACTAGCCGCTTATTTGCAATAGACGCAATCCTGAATGAGCATGGTGAACTTCCCTGCAATATCAAATTCATACTTGAGGGAGAAGAAGAAGTCGGGAGTATTCATCTGCCTGATTTCGTAAAAGAACATCAAGATCTGCTTCAGGCAGATGCCTGTATCTGGGAATTTGGTGGTGTGGACCACCGCGATATCCCCATGCAATATCTGGGACTACGGGGAATTTGTTATGTTGAGCTATCTGTAAAAACCGCAGATCAGGATGTACATTCAGGACTGGGTGGTTCCATCTTCCCCAACCCTGCCTGGCGACTGATCTGGGCCTTAAACACACTTAAAGATAAAAACGAACATATTCAATTACCTGGATTTTATGATCCTATCCTCCCCCCAACCAAGAGAGACATTCAAATGCTGGAGGCGCTTCCGCCCGTCAGCAATGAATTCAAATCCCGGTATGGGATTAAAAACTTCCTGAAAGAATATCCAGATGACACTGCGCTTCGGGTTGCTAGCGTCTTTGAGCCAACATGTACGGTCTGTGGATTAACATCCGGCTATCAGGGACCAGGATCCAAAACCGTTTTACCAGCTAAAGCTTCAGCGAAAGTGGATTTTCGGTTAGTACCAAACCAAACCCCTGCAGAGGTCTTAGAGCAATTGCGAACCCATCTTGACCGAGAAGGTTTCCAAGACATAGAAATAGAATTTTTAGGGGGTGGACCACCAGCACGAACCGATCCTGATGACGATTTCGTAAAACTAGTTGTAGACACAGCAACTGACGCTTTCGGCAGCCAGATGGAATTGGTGCCCATGGTAGGCGGTTCCGGCCCAAATCACGCATTTGTTACAACTCTAAACTTACCTGTTGTCACTACCGGGATCGGTTATCCAGGTGGAAATGCCCATGCGCCAGATGAAAATATCCGCATAGATCTCTATCTAAAAGGCGCAAAACATATTGCTCGGATCATTCAAGCCTTTGGGGAATCCTGAAGATATTCAATTCTTAATCTGATTCAATTCCTCTAACCAGCAGGTTTAATATCAAAACCTACCGCAGGGTCAATTTATTATGACAAAAAGA
>Ga0209013_10001307_pt1 | contig 22928 bp, 20 predicted proteins | sample Cruoilmetagenom2_FD_187291 | JGI IMG/M metagenome (GOLD analysis project Ga0209013, IMG submission 187291) | Oil polluted marine microbial communities from Coal Oil Point, Santa Barbara, California, USA - Sample 2 (SPAdes) (version 2) | ecosystem: Environmental > Aquatic > Marine > Oil seeps ... | reverse complement strand
AACTTAAAGTCCCGTTTGTGATAGTACTCCAACAGCAGAACCGCTATTGGGGCAGCAATAAATCCGCCAAATGGAGGAAAAATCAACGTACCAACAACACCTGCAATGATCGCCAGAACAATCGTGCCCCACGATGCACCCATTTTTCGCGCCCCTGCTCCCATAAAAACATTGTCGATAAGCGAAGCAATGATAGCAAGCAAGGTGATCAGGACCATGATCACAATCCCTAGGACATCGAAACCCATCGCAAATCCATAGCCCAAAGCCGCTATCCACATGATCAATAAACCAGGGAAGACTGGAATTAATAAGCCGAATAATCCGACCAGCATCATCACTTGTGCCAGAGCGAAAATGGAAATGTCTAACCAGGCAGGCATGTGCTAGTTATCGCACACTTACGCTGTAATCAATAAGAACATATTCCCATTGATCCACATATTGTCCAATCATTATTGCACACTCTTCCCGATTATCTCTATATCGCCCATCCAAGGGTGTAGAACATCCGGAACTGTAACTGACCCGTCCGCCTGTTGATAATTTTCCAAAACAGCAATCAACGTCCGCGGCAAACCCAATCCCGAACCATTCAGGGTGTGAGTAAACTGGACATGCTTCTTATCTGATGGGCGGTACCTGACATTTGCCCGGCGAGCCTGAAAGTCGGTAACGTTAGAAACTGAAGACACTTCCAACCACTCGCCACAACCGGGCGCCCATACTTCAATATCATACGTGATGCTTGCACCGAAACCAAGATCGCCTGTACACAACTGCAGTACCCGGTAGGTAAAACCGAGCGCAGCGCAGGTTTCTTCCGCATCGGCCACCATTTCCTCAAATGCGGCTTCGGAATCTTCCGGGCGCGTAAACATGTACATTTCAACTTTATCAAACTGGTGACCGCGCTTGATCCCACGCACATCTCGTCCAGCGCTCATCTTTTCACGGCGGAAGCATGGGGTGTAGGCCGTGTAGCAACGGGGCAAGTCGCTTTCTTTCAAGATATCATCCATGTGCAGACCGGTGAGCGGCACCTCTGCGGTGGGCACCATCCATAAATCCTCTTCGTGGTCGCGGTAAAGATTACCTTCGAATTTCGGCAGCTGACCAGCGCCAAATAGGGTTTGTTCCTTCACCATAAATGGTGTGTACTTCTCGGTATAGCCCTGTCGAGTATGCAGATCTAACATCCAGGCAATCAGCGCTCGTTGAAGGCGAGCGCCTGCTCCGCTCAGTACATAGAAACGCGATCCTGTGATTTTTACACCTTGCTCAAAGTTAATAATTCCCAATTCTGGACCAAGTTCCCAATGAGGTTTTGGTTCGAAGTCATAGTCAGGAATCGTTCCTACTGTCTTGATCACCACATTCTCTGATTCGTCGACGCCATACGGCGTCCTTGGATCTGGCATATTGGGAATCTCAGCCATCAGGTGGGCTAGCTGGGTTTCAACTTCTCTCAGCTGGTCATCCAAAGCGGCAATTTTCGCCCCGACCACGCGCATTTCTTCGATTTTCCTTTGTCGTTCGGATTGGTCCTGCATGCGGCCAATTTCCTTCGAGACCAAATTGCGTTCTGCTTTCAACGTCTCAACCTGCTGAATTATGTCGCGCCGCTGATCATCTAGATCAAGCACTTGTGCAACCGTAGAAGTATCCAATTGGCGATTCGCCAGGGATTTACGAACAACATCGGGGTTCTCACGGAGCAGCTTGATATCAATCATGACAGCACCTCCAGGCTGGATAGATTTTGCGCTACCTAAGCACAAAGAAATAAAAACACCCCAACTCGCTACAGGACGAGTAGGGCGCTCGTGGTGCCACCTGTTTTCATCACTCTCAAAAGTGGAAATAATTTGCGAATGACCTTATTTACGCGCTAACGGGCGAACCCGATCCCCTTTACGATGGTTAGCCACCATCTCTGCAAGGGCAGCCTGCTCGCATTCGAGCACAGTGGAGTGGATGCAACCAAGATTCTTATTGCCTTGCAGCTCCGGCAATTCTCTGGAAAGAATTTTCTGGGTACTTATCTCCACGCTGGCAGTTAAGGATAAGTTTCTGGCATTATACCTAACGCCACAAGTGTGTCAAGGTTTACTCGCGCTCACGCAGGTGCGGGAATAAGATGACTTCACGAATATTCGGGCTGTCTGTAAGCAGCATGGTCAGTCGATCTACTCCCATACCAAATCCACCATTTGGCGGCATACCATAGCGCATTGCGCGTAAGTAATCTTCATCCATCGGATGTCGATCTTCATCGTCCGCATCGTAGTCGCGTCCCATTTCCAGGAAGCGCAGCTCTTGATCGATGGGGTCATTTAACTCTGTAAACGCATTACAGAGCTCCATGCCCGCAACAAATCCTTCAAAACGCTCTACCACCTGCGGGGAGCCGGGGACACTTTTAGCTAAGGGAGAAATCTCGCGCGGGTAGTTGAAGAGAAAAGTAGGTTGAATCAGATTTGGCTCGAGATAACCTCCAAGCAGGTCATCAATTAATTTCCCCCTGGGAACGTTCTCATCTGCATCCATCCCACGGGCTCTCATCGCCGATGCCAGGCTTCCTGCATCCGAAAATTGATTGATGTTAATACCAGTCTCCTGCAACAGTGCATCCGCAAGTTCTACTCGTTTCCAGGGTGGGGTTAAATCCACTTCATGCCCTTGATAGGTAAATTTCAGCTGCCCCAAGACCTGTTCGACGGTATAAACCACCATTGCTTCAGTCAAGTCCATGACCTGCTGATAATCAGCATAGGCCCAATAGAACTCCAGCATTGTAAATTCAGGATTGTGTGTTCGGTCAACGCCTTCATTGCGAAAGTCACGTCCGATCTCATAGACACGCTCCAAATTCCCGACCAATAATCGCTTCAGATATAACTCATAAGAAATCCGTAAGAACAATTTTTGCTTGAGTTGGTTATGGTGGGTCACGAAGGGACGTGCCGCAGCACCCCCATAGATCGGCTGCAAAATCGGGGTTTCAACCTCCAGGAAGTCGCGACAATCTAAAAACCTCCGTAAGGCACGAATTATCTTCGCACGGGAAACAAAAATGTGCCTCACATCTGGATTGACTGCCAAATCGGCATATCGTTGGCGATATCTTGTCTCAGGATCCGTGAAGGTCGCATGGCGGATGTTCTCCCCATCAACCAGTTCGTCTTTGGCGGCTGGTAGGGGTGTAACCGCCTTTGCCAGCATATGAAATGTTTCAACCTGCAGCGTGACCTCCCCGGTGCGGGTTCTAAACATAACCCCGCTTGCCTGGATGAAATCACCCAAATCGAAATTCCGGTTGAAGAAATCAATACCCTCCTGACCGATATCATTAGCACGTAAGAAAAGCTGGATCCTGCCATATCCATCCTCAATATGTACAAATGATATTTTCCCCATTGGACGTATCGAACGTATACGTCCTACCAAAATAGCAGACCCGGGTGCTTGCTCAGCCTTGGATTCGTTATTTTCGAATTCGCGAATCGCCTCAACACTGGTATGAGTTCGCTGGGCGCGGTTTGGAAATGGTTCTATGTCTTGGGCACGCAGGTTCTCGATTTTCTCCAGCCTGATCTCTTCAAGGGCAGTGTATTTATTGGTCATTTATGACTCCGTAATTTAAGCAAAAACCCCGCGCCGGACTAAATCGCGCGGGGTCTGTTGGACAACCCCATAATTATTTTACCTTTAAGACTGTGACAACAAATGAGCCACCCGGCGCATTAACAGTAACCTGATCTCCTTGACGGTGATCCATTAGAGCTTTCCCGATGGGCGATTCATTGGAAATCTTACCGTTGCGAGGGTCTGCTTCTGCTGGACCGACAATGATATAGTCCTCAGGTTCGCTCCCTTCTTCTTGAATCGTGATGCGTGCGCCGACTTGGATAACTTCATGATTCCCGTTTGGATCAATCACGCGTGCATTCGCCAACAATGTTTCGAGCTCCTGAATGCGGCCTTCAACAAAGGCTTGCTCGTTCTTCGCAGCCTCGTATTCAGCATCTTCAATCAGCTCACCACCTTCCATAGCCTCATGGAGGCGTTCAGCTACTGCTTGTCGTTTTTCCTTGCGTAGGTAGTCAAGCTCTTCTTGTAATTTTTGAAACCCTTCGGGTGTTAGATATGAAGATGCCATTTTTATTTCCAATAATTGAGATAAAAGAAACTCAGCTGGAGCGATCTCTACTTGAGTGCACTTGTCCCATGTTTTGATTCAAAACGAGATGCGGCGTTTATGAAAGCAAGTGCTTCCTATATCGCCGCGGGGTGATTTTAACACAAATTGAATGGTTCTGCAAGCGTTATGTCCCCCTTGCTCTCACTGGAAAAGGCAGTAGCCCAGCTGTACAGCAGAGGTTTTTAAGCATCTTGCAGTTTTATTAAGTGTACCCCCTCGACGGACCGCACATATTTCGTTATCGCTGTATGCATTGCATTCTCAGCGGGCCAAAATGTACTGATCTGTGATTTATATCGGGCAACAGCTTCAATCCAAACTTGTAAGCCTCCATCTGAAATTGGGTGCTGGAGAATTTCAATATTGGAGTGTGCCGTATTAGGGGTTAAATCATGCTCAGCAACGTAAGGATAATCGGGATAATACCAAATCGGTATGCCAAGGAACTCGGCTGCTGTACGCGTTAATTGGTGGTCTACATGACCGCCGTAGCTGTATGAGCATACCAGCTGAGGATTCTCAGGTAGGTGTTCCTTGATCTCAGCACTAATTTGCTTGATCAACACCCATTCATCTGGGTGGAGCGGGCCAAAAATCGCTGCCTCGCTGCTGTAAAGATAAGTATTACTCATCGGAGATGTCCGGTAGATACAGTCCGGAATTGAGAAATGATGGTAGCTGGCACCGACTAATTGACATGCAGCAATATCTTCCTGCCGCCTTATGGCGCTAGCTTGAGAACCAGTCTCCCACCGTCCGTGCAGAGACTCTGCAAAAGCAGATATCCCGGTGTCGGGCGGATCGCCAGCACAGATTGTCCACACAAACACTGAATGACCGGCTTGGGACTGTTCCCATATTAAGCCACCACACGATAATACAGCGTCATCTAAATGCGGGGAAAGATAAACCCAATTCATCGGGCTAGTTTTATCACATATTTGCATCTTAATGGGGAAGAACCCGCTTGCTTGCCACCACTGTTCGCAAGTGTTATCATCTATTGACTTTGAGGATTGGGTATGTGGAATACCACCCGCGATAAGCAGCGTATCAGAATCATGCTCCTAGTGGTTATATTGCTGACGATCCCGTGCTATTGTGTGGGGGTCTATGCTGCAAACCGCGCCCCTGAGCCCAGACCAGCTCCCACAGAGACACCCTCTCGGACAGCTACGCTGGAAGCAACGCCGACAGATCCTGCCACTTCATCGCCAACTTCTACCTATACTGCAATCCCAACATCGGTCCCACCAACTCTTACAAATACACTCACACCAACGCAATCTGCAACATTCACGCAGACTGCGCCTCCCTCTGCAACCGCTACGGTATCACCAACTGTGTCCAATACACCAACAACTACCAGTACTTCGACACCCAGCCCAACAACATCTGACACGCCAATACCTTCTCCAACTCAAACTGCTACTCAATTGCCATTACCCACCCACACATATACTCCAACGGCAACCAGCACGGATATCATCGAATTAACTGACACCCCACTTCCACCACCGGTAGCTACGGCTACGCCAAACTAAACTCTGGAGTTTCATGAACAAACAGGACCTATTCAATCGGATCATCACCTTTTTATAGAAGCATGGATGACCTTCTGGCTCAGTTAACAAATCTTTCCATGACCCCTGGCCTTCCCGGAAACGAAGGACCGGTCAGAGAGCTGATTAAAAAACACTGGCAGCCTTTTATTGATGAATTCAGGGTCAGCAAACTTGGCAGCTTATATGCCTATAAACGCGGCGAAGAAGCTGACCCACCAGGGGTATTGATCACCGCCCATATGGACACCATCGGTTTGATGGTAGCAGGATTTCTCGATCAGTTTATCCGGATAACCGCTGTTGGAGGTGTTGACCCACGGGTTCTACCCGGACAGCTGGTCCATGTCCACGGGAAGCGAAAAGTGGCAGGCGTGGTTATCGAGCATCCTCGAACAAGTGACCTGGATCTCGCGCATCTGCTCGTGGATACTGGGATAAATGAGAATGAATTGCGGGAAATCATCCGGCCGGGAGATCTGGTCAGCTTCGCAAACCAAGCAGTATCATTCGAGAAGAACGGCGTCTGTGGGGCAGCAATGGACAACCGCGCCTCAATAACCACCCTCACTCACACCTTGGCGATTTTATCTGCCAACACTCATGCCTGGGATGTCTGGGCTGCTGCCACGGTCGGAGAAGAGACGACAGGTGAGGGAGCAGCGACAGCGGCATATGAAATAAAACCAAGCCTCGCGATTATAGTTGACACGACCTTTGGGGCTGGTCCAGGCAACCAGACACATGAAACATATCCACTTAGAGGTGGGCCAACCCTGGGATGGGGCCCGACCGTGCACCCGGTCTTATTTGATACTTTTCGAGAGCACGCGGATCGATTAGAGATAAGCTATGCCATCGAAGTAATGCCGCGCAGATCGGGGACTGATGCCGATATTATTCAGGTTGCCGGTAAGGGGATTCCATCCATGGTAATCAGCATACCTATACGGAATATGCACACTGCTGTTGAATTAGTATATATGGCAGATATTATCCAAGCAGGCAGATTAATCGCCGAATTCATCCAAGATGCGGATCACAATCTGCTCGATAAACTGCACTGGGAAGCGTAAACTCCATAACATAATCAGATATTTCTATCGCTCGCCATACTATCGTTGATATGATAATAAAGAAACAAACCAACCAAACGTTACATATACGTGAGAAACAAATCAACCTGCTGGAGAGGTTGTCTAACGCCTGTGGTGTATCTGGCGACGAAGCCGAAGTACGCAGAATCGTACTCGATGAGATCAGGCCCTACGCGGATGAAATATCTGTTGATACGATGGGGAATGTGCTCGCCATCAAGAGAGGACAGGGTGGTAAATGCATGCGGGTGATGCTGGCTGCACACATGGACGAAGTTGGTTTCATGCTGACGCATGATGAGGGGAAAGGAATATTTCGATTTGCTCAGGTGGGCGGTGTGAACAGCCACTTTATCGCCGGCAAACCCATCCTGGTTGGCCCCAACCACATACCTGGTATTATCGGTGTCACTCCGATCCACTTGACCAAAAAGAAGGCGCAGAAGCGCCCAATACCATTAGATGATTTACGGATCGATCTTGGGCTCGATAACAACCACAATATCAAAATCGGTGCGCGGGGGGCATTTGCGACTCGATTCCGCAAACAGGATAACTCCCTGTTTGGCAAAGCATTGGACGACCGCCTTGGTGTGGCAAGTTTAATAGAACTGCTAAAATATGCCCCTGCCAATATTGATCTATTGGCAGCTTTCACTGTCCAAGAAGAAGTGGGGGTCAGGGGCGCCTCCGTAGCGGCCTATCAATGCCAGCCAGACATGGCGATCGTCCTCGATTCAACACCCGCGCGAGATATACCTGGCGATTCTGATCGAGAATCAAAATCCTACAACACACATCTTGATGCGGGACCGGCAATTTACATTTCCGATCGCGGGACAATTTCAGATCCGAGACTGATACGCCACATCATATCAACAGCCGAGGCAGAAGGACTCCCATACCAGATAAGACAACCTGGTGGTGGTGGCACGGACGCGGGAGGAATTCACAAGCAAAAGGGGGGCATACCCTCTGTATCTGTATCCGTACCCGGGCGTTATCTGCATACGCCCATATCAATTGCGCGTATCTCAGATTGGGAAAGCACTCTGAGATTAGTCTATTCGTCACTGCTGCGTATAGATGGTGACATCTTGGCGTCACCGCGTTAATAGCAGCTGCTTATTATGTGAGATTTCCACAACGAGAAAACAAGGGATGCTTCATGAAATCACTTCTTGAAAAATTAACTGCCATCCCCGGTCCTTCAGGATATGAAAACCGGATCCGATCAGCAATCCAAGCGGAAATTGAGAAATATACAGATGATTTCAATATCGATGGGTTAGGGAATCTGATCGCTCATAAGCGGAGCCTATCCAGCGACAGCAAGAATATATTATTGATCACGCATATGGACGAAATCGGATTCATCGTGACCAATAAGGATAAGTCTGGGTACGCGCGCTTCACAAACCTAGGAAAGGTTCCTCCAGCAAGCTGCCCAGGTCGGCAAGTTGAATTCCTGGATGGAGATAGGGGACTGATCGGTAGTTCACCTGACCTGAAAAACGAGGATTTTGTGCAGCTGGAGGATATGTTTATCGATTTCGGGATGATAGACAAACAAAAATTGCCAGTCAAAATTGGGGATATCGCAGTATTTGCGCCCTCCTTCGCTGATATCGGCGATTGCTTGGTATCCAAAGCCATGGACGGCAGAGTTGGGGCCACGATATTAATTGAAATCCTCAGACGGATCAACAAATCGCCGAACGAAATAACCATGATCTTCAGTGTACAGAAGCAGGTTGGTTTGCGCGGTAGTACAGCTGTGGCGATTGACAACATCCCTGATATGGCAATTGCGATTGATGTCACCCCGGAACTAAAGCACCCTAACCAAGCATCAAACGGCGTTAAGCTTGGCCATGGTCCAGGCATATTGCTAAAAAGCGGCCGGTATATTCCTAAAGCTTCTGTAAAGAACGCGCTTGAACATGCAGCAAACAGCGAGAATATCGCTTGCCAACATGTCATCCGTGAAAATGATGAAAGCGAAGCAGCTGTCATTCAAAAATCATATGCCGGTATCAATGCAGGTGGGTTATGTGTGCCCTGTCGATATCAGCATACTGCTGCAGAGATGGTTAACATGGATGATATTTCGAATACAGTAGAATTACTTTATACTGTTATTATGGAACCGAATCTTTTTACCGAATCTTAACTCAAGCATACGGGAGAACTAAGCGTGCTATTCAAGAAATATAAGCTGACATTCGGAATAATGATTTTGCTGCTGTTGGTGGGCTGTGCAACGCCGCCTCCAACCCAAATCACAGCGACCGTTGAAGAAATCGCGACTGCAACCGTCACCTTAGTCCCAACGAAAGCGAATACCCCCACACCGGAAGGACCAATTAACTTAACCATCTGGGTGCCGCCGGAATTCGATCCTTCTTCGGATAATCCGGGGGCAGATATCTTCCAAGCCCGGTTAGATGAGTTTACCGTACGGCGACCAGATACGGAGATTGTTGTACGGGTTAAGGCGATTGATGGCCCCGGAGGTCTGCTGGATTCACTAACCACAACGAGTGCCGCGGCACCCTCAGCCCTGCCAGATTTGGTGGCAATGCCCCGCCATTTACTCGAGGTAGCTGCAATAAAGGGCTTACTGCACCCGTATAATGACCAAGCAAATCTGGTGGAAGATTCAGACTGGTATGATTACGCCGTAGAGCTCGGTCACCTCCAGCAAAGCACTTTCGGGCTGCCGTTTGCCGGGGATCCAATGATGTTAGTGTACCGAACGACATCTATTGAAGAACCACCCACTACCTACAGCACAACACTTACGACACCAGGACCGCTTTCCTTCCCCGCAGCAGACCCACAAGCCCTGTATCCTATTGCGCTATACAAAGCAGATGGTGGGGAGGTCCTTGATGAACAGGAACGCCCGTTTCTCGACGAGGAAATACTTCAAGGTGTATATGAATTTTTCTCGGCTGGTTCTGCGGCCGAATTGATACCCGCATGGACAACGCAATTTCAGGACGATGAACCAGCTTGGCAAGCCTTTCTGGACAATCAATCCGAGATGGTGGTCACATGGGCAAACACGTATCTAAATGAAGGTTTAGCAGATTCAGCTGCCACCCATATCCCAACTAAGAATGGCACTCCTTACACGTTAACCAATGGATGGGTATGGGCATTGGCCAACAACGAGCCCTCTCACCAAGAACTTAGTAATGAACTGGCTGGATTCCTGACCGAGAGTCCATTCTTAGCCCGCTGGACAACAGCCACGGGATACTTCCCCCCGCGCCCAAATGCCATGTCAAATTGGCAAACCACATCATTACGCTCGTTCGCCCACCAGGTCTCTCAATCAGCGGAAATCATCCCCCCAACCGATATACTAACCGCCCTTGGTCAGCCGATACGAGATGGCACAGTTGGTGTAATCAACATGCAATTGACACCCGATAGTGCTGCCCAAACTGCGGCCTTCCAGGTAAACGAGCAATAATTTATTATAAAAATAGCCCAATATCACTACAATTAACCATTGCTAAGTGTTTTGGACAGGTAATTGACGTACGTTTTGCGCGATGATATTATGCTGGCGGAGCAATCTGTATGCCAGATGAAATTGAAGCTAAACCCAATCTAAATACGAGCCGAGAGACTCAACCAGCCGGCCTTGATTCATCACAGAGTTCTTCCGAACGCCAAAGTCGACTGCTGATGTTTTGGGAGAGCATCTCTCAAGCCGGGTTGGCTGAAGGAGTAAACCGAGTAGGAACACATATCCTACTCGTAGTCCTAATTCTGATCATCTCCTGGGCGATGCGCCAGTTTTTTCAGTATACAGAACCAGAAAAGACCACTGAGCAAGCCGCTCTGGCGGCAAATCTACCAACACCTACACCCACACCGCTGCCCCCACAGCTACCTGATTTTGCACCAGAAAGCCTCAATAATAACGCGGGGATACCACGATTGGCGCTGTTACACACTACATTACCAACCAGGCCGCGTACCGATGTGCTGAAATATACAGTAGTAAAGGGTGATACGCTATTCGGTATTGCCGAGATGTTTGGTTTACAACCTGAGACGTTACTCTGGGGCAATCAATTCGTATTGGGGGATAACCCCCACAACCTGCGACCCGAACAGGAACTAAACATCTTGCCGGTTAATGGTACTTATTATAAATGGCAGGCTGGAGACGGTCTAAACGGAGTATCAGATTTTTTTGGTGTCAGCGCTGAAGAGATAATTGAATACCCGGGGAACAGCTTGGATCCAGCCGCAATCGGCGATTACGCGCACCCAAATATTGAACCTGGTACTTGGCTGATCATCCCTAACGGTACGCGCGAATTTGTCACCTGGAGCGCGCCTGAGATCCCAAGAGATAATCCAAGTGTCGCCAAAGTACTCGGACCCGGTGCCTGCAGCAGTGTCGCAGATGGCGCGGTTGGGGCAGGTGTGTTCATTTGGCCCGCCAACAACCATTTCTTATCCGGGTTTGACTACTCCCCATCAACCAACCACAGTGGTATAGATATCGATGGTGAAACAGGCGACCCCGTGTACGCTGCAGACAACGGTGTGGTGGTATATTCCGGGTGGAATAACTGGGGGTATGGCAACGTTGTCGTCATTAACCACGGCAATGGCTGGCAGACGCTATACGCCCATTTGAACGCATATAACGTCAGCTGTGGTCAAAGTGTTTGGCAGGGTTCCGTTATCGGAGCGATTGGTAATACTGGCAACTCGTCAGGTTCCCACCTACATTACGAGATGATGTACAACGGCACAAAAGTTAACCCTTGGGATTACCTGCCATAACGAATTGCCTACCACAGAACGTCCCCTTATCCGCTATTTATTATCTCAACAAAACACTTCACTCAGGGTTTGTATGCGGTTATCCGTGCGTTAAACACTTGATGAATTAGATCATCCGTATCAGGATTACTCTTCAAAATATCGCCTGATACATCCGTATCTACTCCCATTGTGCCTTTTGGTGGCACGCCATCCAAGGTGATATTTTCAAAACCAGCCGCTTTTAGCATCCCATCATATTCATCGGCGGTTAAAGAACCCGCGACACAAGCTGCCCAAGACTGCAAATCCATCTTGATCGCCTCAGCTATTGGTTCACTAGCAACTGTGTCACTAACCGCAAGTTTTCCGCCGCGTTTCAATACACGGAAGATCTCTTGGAATGTTTGTGTTTTATTTGGGCTGAGGTTAATCACGCAGTTCGAGATGACAACATCGATAGATTCGTCATCTACCGGCAGCTTTTCAATTTCACCCAAGCGGAATTCGACATTCTCCAAGCCCTGTTTCATCAGATTCCCTTTAGCTTTATCGATCATCGCAGGCGTCATATCTACACCAATTACGTGCCCGTCCGGAGCGACTTTTCTCGCCGCCAAGAAGCAATCAAGACCGCCCCCTGAGCCTAAATCCAAGACAGCTTGACCGGGCTGCAGCTCCGCTAGAGTAATTGGGTCACCACAACCTAATGAGAATTCTACAACTTCATTTGGTAAGTCAGCGATGACCTGGTCATTATAAAACACAGCTGCTTGATCTGTAGCTTGCGGACAGCAATTGGAATCCGTTGAACAACAGCTTATTCCTTGAGCAGGAGCACCGTCTTCCTTCGCCAGTCTGGCATAGCGCTTGCGAACTTCATGGTGGATGGTTTCAGAGTTTTTATCAGACATGCTATTTACCCTTCCTTTCCTAATATAAACATATTGATATTCATCGATATTACTTGATAAAAAAAGAGCCGAGAAGCGATTAAATGTGCAAGTTTAGCTCATACTCCGGCGCGAAATCCTCAGCTAAAACACAGCACCCGTCCGCCAGCCGGCTTTGATTCAAGGTGTAGAAAACCTGCTTGCCCTCCCGGCGCTGTTTTACCAGACCCGCTCGTCTGAGAATAGCCAAATGGTGGGATACCGTTGGTTGTGAAACGCTGAGTTCAGCGACAATATCACCGACGCTGAGCCACTTACAGCAGCAAATCTGCATGATTTCCTGCCGGGTCTCGTCCGCTAACGCTTTTGCAAATTCAACTGATCCAATACGCACTGTATTCATATTGATATCCTTCTATGCGTCTATACTAATCGAAGTTTATCGATATGTCAATAGTCATTTCGATGTCGCTAGAATAATAATACATTACAACGGTCACCCCAGTCTGGTCGCCAGGAACGGAACCAGCATCTCTTCTGGATGCAGTCCTCCATGCCGTCCTATGAGAATATTGTTTTTATTTGTCCACCATAGATATGCATCGTCCAGTGAAACTAGTATATAATCCCCAATCCGGTCATCCAATGCGGGGTGCTGGGAGCCGGGTCCAAATAAACCATTTGCAGCAGCTTGCATTGAATCGACGAGCGCAAACTTACTCGGCCAATTGGTACTGATATACTCCGTTACCTGATCGAGTCTTCCGGGGCGTAAGAATAAGTAAGCCAGGCGGTTTTCACCACTCGGGAGGATATGGAAACATTTCGCAAATTCCGGGTGGTTGCGCAGTTCAAAATGAGGATCTTGCACTGTACCAATTTGACCATGGTCTGCGGTGAGGATTAGCAGCGTATCTTGACGCGCTTCTACACTAAGTTGATCTAAGAAGTTCCGCTCCATGGCCTCGCTGAATAGATTGAACTCTGCCGCGGGCCGCTCATCATCCGGGCCATGGAAATGAGAGAGATGATCCACCTGGCCCCAATACACCCATGCATACAGGCGATCATTGCGTCTGGCTTCGATCAGCTGGCGCAAGTTGATCCACAAATCAGCCGCGGTGCTGAAGGAATGTACATTAACGTCATTAAAAAACATCCGTGACAATCCGGACCGGGCGATGGTGTAGTGCTGGAATGCATAGGTAACTACACCTTGGGAAACCAAGTGTGTTCCAAGCGTTGGAAGGGTCATAAAATTCTCGGGAGAAAATCCTGCATGCGACAGGCTGCCTCCCTGTCCCTGGTATGCAATCGGAGAATGCAAGATCGTATTCGCCACTATTCCATATTCTTTGAGCCACATCTCGTAGCCCATAATACCGTGTTCGAATGGAGCCCGACCGGTCCACAAACTTGTTAACGCAGCGGAAGTAGTGCTAGGTGTTATCGATGTTAGCGCCGCCAGGATTCCCTCATCCAGCATGAAAGGCCAAGCAGGTGCATTGCCGCTGATGAGCCAGTGCTGAAAACGGTGCAGTGCCAGGGCGTCCATCAAAACCAGGATCACCTTACGGATACGCCCATCAACTGCCGAAATGATCTCTGGGATCAAAGCTGGGGCGCCGATCCCTGGCGCTCCCAACCAAGAGCAGATGCTGGAAGGGATATTTAGAATAGATAGACCTTGGTAATTAGGGTAAATCAACCCATCACCAAGGTCAACGCCGTCGATGCGATGATCTTGAATCTGCGGTAATAAATCGCTCGTAATATCTGGCATCTAATTTCTCAAATTCGAGGCCCGACTTCTCGGAAAATAAAAAAGCCGGGCCTACACTGAAATACGAATTACAGCTACAGAAGGCAGTGCCTAGATGATCATACAAATCTCTCTCTGATCAGTGCACTTGTGTAGTCCATCGTCGCGACAACGATAGCAATCGCGAGCATCTGGACAGCCGCCGCACGGTAATCAAGCAGACGGATGTTCTGCTGCAGCAAGAAACCGATCCCGCCGCCGCCCGCAAAGCCAATAATCGTCGACATGCGGACATTGATATCCCAACGGTACATGGTAAATGATATGTAAGGTGGGATAATTTGAGGGACAACAGCATAGATAATTGTCTGGAGACGGTTCGCACCGGTAGCCGTCACAGCCTCTAATGGTCCAGAGGAAATGCTCTCAACCTGTTCTGAGTAGAGTTTCGCCAACGCCGCGATGGTATGCAGTGCGAGGGCGAGCGCTCCAGCGAATGGTCCAATCCCCACCCAAACTACAAAGACAATCACGTAAATCAAGGGTTCAATGGAACGGACTGCGTTGAGTATCGTCCGCATAATCATATAAATGACTGAACCGATCGGTACGAGGTCTTTTGGACCATAGCGGAGCGACAGCACCCCACCAACTAACGCTCCAACCACCATCGGAATCCACAAAATCTTGATAGGATCATTGATCTGGTACAACCAATTTATGCCAGCCCCGATAACCGCGAAAATGATCGCACCAGCAACAGCCGAGAAGATGATATTCATGTATCTTAATGAACTGTAAGGAATGCGATCGGTTAACACCATGCCGAGGTTTCCCAATGCCCCTCCAACCACTGCTGCGCCAGCCAGGGCTGCAAACCCCGGCGTGATAATCCGTAATATCTCCCCAGCCTGAGCAATGAAGTAACCGATGAAGCCAAAAGGTCCCAGGGCTTTATCAAGTGCATTGCCGGCTACATACATGAGATGAGCTAGGAGCAGCGTGGCGAGGATGAACAGCAGCGCTGCCAAAATCAGGGCGATTATCCGGATTATTCGAGTGGCTGTGGGTGGTTTGGTAAGCTCTTCTGGTGGAATTGCCCAGCGCGCGATGAAGTAGGCCAACACCGGACTGATGACCAAACCGGCAACAGTTAAAAACATGTTTGCAGCAAGCGGCTCACTTATTTGGGCAACCAACCTGACGGCCTGCAAACCAAGCGCAACTCCAATTGGCCAACCAGTTAATGTCAGCGCGACGCTGGTAACCGGGCTCTTCACATCAGACATGAGATTGCGAGCGGAGAGGAAACTAAGCGGAATCGCAATCATCGTGCCGAAGACTGTCGCGAGCAGAGCCAGGAAAACAGTTTCGATAATTTTGTTCCATGTCGCCTTGGCAACCGGCGATAAGTGAGGCGCACCGACGTTAGTGCGTCCGATCACACGGATTGTTTGTGCATCAGCAACCGGCTGCCGATTAGGCAGTTCTACTTCTTCTTTAAAATTCCCGTCGGAATCAACTTCAAAACCCCCTAATTGTAGCGATGCCCCGCTCGGTGGGATAAAATTTATTGGCCCGCGTGAGTTTGGTAGGAAATTGCTACCTGATACGACAATGGGCTCGCCAGCATCCGCACAATACGGTTCCAAAGTGATATACGGCCCGCGTGTATCTGTCTCAGGTAGCGAGGGATCAATTTCAGGGCAGGGCAGATAGACCGGTGCCTCGACAAAAACCTCATCCAGCTCATACTCCAAGATATCCGGGTGAGCTAACGCACGGATGATGCGTGAGAGCTGGGTAAGACGCGTCTCGGAACGTGTCTCTTCGAAATTTACCTGGGTTACCTGAAAACCATAGGCCAGGACAAGGATTGCGATGACTACCGTGAAGCCGATGACCAGCGATCGCTTAAATGATGGTTTCTTATTCATAATGTCAGCTCTACCCTACCCGCTCAGCTTCTTTACCGTAAATCTCTTTAAACTTCTCATCATCGATGTCCTTAGGGGAGCCGTCAAACATCAGCTTGCCTTCATTGAGCGCGATCGCTCGATCAGCATAACGATGGACCAGGTCGAGAAAGTGCAAACTGCAGAGCACGGTAACACCCTCTTCTTGGTTAATCTTCTCCAGGTACTGCATGATGGTATGGGCAAGTACGGGATCCAGGCTGGCTACCGGTTCATCAGCGAGTATGATCTCTGGTTCCTGGACCATTGCTCGGGCAATGCCAACCCGCTGCTGCTGGCCACCACTCAGCTCATCGGCTCGCTTGTAGGCTTGATCGGTTATACCCACCCGTTCCAGCTGACTAAGAGCAGCATCGATATCGTGCTGCGGGAAGCGATTAAACAGGCTCATGGCAGGATTTACATAGCCTAACCTTCCGGCCAATACATTTGTAATCACGGGTGAGCGAGTGACCAGGTTGAAATGTTGAAAGACCATACCGATCTTTCGGCGTATCAGTCGCAGTTCGCTTTGGTTGGCACTGGTGATATCAGTCCCACTCCAAAGCACCTGGCCTGAAGTTGGCTCAACCAAGCGATTAATACAGCGCAGCAAAGTTGACTTCCCAGAGCCGCTCAAACCAATTACGGCTAAAAACTCACCTGCCTCGATATTGAAGCTGACGTCATCCAACGCCAGCACCCCGCCTTCATAAATTTTGGTTAGATTCTTTACTTCAAGCATCAGTGGATTCGAAACCTACCTTTCGTCGATTTATTCTACTTCCCAATCAGAATTTAATCTAACGACCAATAATAATGATAAGTTTGATAAAACAGAGATAATGGCTTTTTACGATCGGGAGTTTTAATATTAACCCCGGGCAGGGAATTGCCCGGGGTTATAGGTGAAACTGTGATAATTATTCGCCGATATTTTCCAGGGTGAGCCCCTGCGCTGCCATCAAGATGCGAATACCGTCGAAATTCTCATCATAGATCGGACCAGCACCAGTCCAGTCGTAGAATCTCTCATGGCACAGCGACTGCTCGCAGGCTTCCGTACCAATGAAAGCAATTACGGCTTCCATGATTTGCTCGCGCAGTGCTTCAGGGAAATCCGGGGCGAAGGATAGGGTGTCATTCGGAATTTCGGGCGTGAGACCCACGATGCGCACTTTTTGCACGACATCCGGAGCTTCCTCGCTGAGCGCGGCTCGGGCATCCAGGACACGGTAGTCGCCGCAGTACAACTTCCCTTCTTCATTGGGCGCACATTCCTCTATAAACTCATCCGGGATATCCGGAGGCATATCCATGGACCACGTGCCTTCCGGCAGTAGTGGGGCCGAGAAGTAAGTCGTAGCAAAGTCAACCTCGTCGAGATAAACGGCACGGACAGATTCTGGGTGTCCGCCGGTTTCAACCTGGGCACCAGGGGCGATCCCCATATCGCCGAACAGCGACATCGGATAGAGGTAGCCAGAGGTCGAGCCAACGTCACCATAGCCCCAGGTCTTCCCATCCAAGTCCTCAAGCGTTTGTATGTCGCTGTCGCGTGGGACGATGAACTGAGTCCAGTATACATTCCAGCCGTAGCGTTCCGACGCCAAACCCGGATCAACACCACAGAGCTGGTTGGCCAACACGTAGCCCATGGCCGGGATGAAGGCGATGGTGTTCTCGGGTGAGGCACACATCTCTTCAATCGTAGCCGCATAGGAGGTCGGCACACTCACTTCGTAGAACAGGCCGGTAGCTTCGTTTAGGCCCTGCTCGATCAATTCTCCCGATTCGATCATGAAATCGACGTCCACCGAGGGTACAAACAGCACCTTGATGGGGTCGTCTTCCGTACCAATCGTGATCGGTTCAGCAGTGGGTTCTGGTGGTTCAGTCGGAACTGGTGTCGGCAAAGGTGCAACCAACTGTTCAGACAAGATCTCGTTGGCTTCGGTATTCAACTCATCCAGGGTGCTGGCGACATCTGCACCATTGACGATAGCAGCCATCGCTTCTTCAGCGATATCACGGGCAAAGTCATAACCTGGTACCGGCGGTTCAAATGTACCGTAAGGCAGCAGACTAAAAGCTATCTCATAAGGTGGCAGCTCAGCAAACAGGTCATCTAATCCTTCCGCAACACTCTGGCGGACCGGGAAGTAGTTGCTGGCTTTAGCCCAAGCGGCCTGTGGTTCGGGGCTGGTGTAGTATTTCAAGAACAACCAGGAAGCCAAGTCTGCTTCTGGTGAGTGGCCTGCCGGGATGCCGATACTGGCGCCGTAGATATTCGTCACAGGGTCAGCCCCGGTATATGGTATCGGAGCAACGCTCCATTCAAAATTGGCGCCTTCTTCCACTGCTGATTTGTAGTACGGCATACCGGAGCTTGAACTGATAGTGAAGAGCACTCTACCAGCACCAAAATCGGTCTGGTCACCATAGTTCTCGACCTCGAGTGTCGCACAGCCCTCATTGAACATCTCCTGGAGCAGTTCCATGGAGGCTACAGCTTCATCGGAATTGTACGTGTATTGGCTGGTGTTATAGTCAAACATATTACCACCGCGCGCAAAGGCAAAGCTTGCGATTGTGGAGGCGTCGTTGCTGAACTCATAACCGAAGTTGCCCTCAGCAGTCGCTCCGCTGAACGGCTGCGCAGCCGCTGCACAGGCAATCTCTTTAAACTCATCTGGGGTTGTAGGCGGTGCATCGTAACCCAGCTCCGCCAGCCAATCCACGTTGTAATACAACATCTCCATTGAGCGGTTGGGAGGGAAGCCCAAACGCGCACCACCATAAATGCTGAACACATCCTGGCCATAGAAGCCGGGGAAAAAGTCCGCTTTCTCCTCGTCAGTCAGACCCCATTCTGGGCTGTCGACAAGCGGATTCATGTCAACCATGCCCTCAGCCAGCTGGTAAGTCGCCGACTGGTTCTGATATGCGACAACCAAGTTGGGGGCATCTGATGTGTTGATGACGCCCAACATCTTGTTGAAGATATCGCCATATCCACCCTGGTAATCAGCCTGAACGGTGATGCCCCACGGATTCGTGTTGTTGAATTCCTCAACAATGGCACCTAGCGCCTCCTCACGGCTGCGGGAGTGCTGGTGCCAGAACACCACTGTCTGGCCGCTTGGATCGACATCTACGAATGCGTCTTCTGGTGCGGCTGGTTCAGCGGGTTCTTCAGGCTCGGCCGGCTCTTCCGGCGGCGCAACTGGTTCCTCAACTTCCGGCTCGGTAGGCTCGGGAGTAGCTGAAGGACCACAAGCCGCCAGGACGAAGCTGGCAATGATCAGTACTGCAAACAATCTAAGTAGTATTTTGTTATTAAACATTTTAAATCTTCTCCTCGATTGGATAAATTTGAGATATCTTGAGACGATTAGGAAATTCCTTTTATATGATCGCTGCCTCATAACCTCCTTTATTAATCGTGTGCCGTTGAAATATTAGCCAACCCATTATAAGCCGGTGATAGTTGTTGTCAATATTGTATGGATCAGCGTATTACCCTTTCAATCCTGTTGTAGCAATTCCTTCGGTAAACTGCTTTTGAGTCAGGAAGTATAAGATTAAAATCGGGATAACTGTAATAACCGCGCCGGCCATCAGCAACTGCGTCTCTGGACCAGCTTCGCTCACAAAGGTCCACAAACCAACCATTAAGGGACGCCAGGCATCAGTTGTGGTTACCAATAAGGGCCACAGGAAGGCATTCCAGGAGCCGATAAATGCAAATATCAATACGGTCATGATAGGTGCTTTACTCATCGGCAGCACAATCTGGATGAGGAAACGCATATGGCCTGCCCCATCCATGCGGGCTGCATCCCAGAGTTCATCAGGGATCTGGACAAAGAATTGGCGCAGCAAGAATATGCTGAAAGCGTTCGCCATGAAAGGGACAGTCAAAGCTTGAAGGGTGTTCAACCAATTGTCGCCGGGTAAAGGAATAATATCCCCACGGATCATCACGAAATTCGGGATCATCGTCACCGATTCCGGGATCATCATGGTTGCCAACAACAAAGCGAAGATTACATTCCTGGCGAAAAATTTTATCCGGGCAAAAGCATAACCTGCCAAGATCGATGTGACCAGCAAGCCTGCGATGGTTACAAATGTCACAATAACACTGTTTAAAAAGTATTTCGCGAAATTTGCTTCAGTCCAGGCCTCGACGTAGTTGCTGAACTGCGGGTCTTTGGGAAGCCATTGTTTATTGATCGTCTCTCCCAAAGTCATTAATGAAGTCGATACCATCCAAAAGAAAGGGATAGTGGCAATTATCACACCGAAGATGAGGACGCCGTAGAGGATCATCCGCCCGGGGTGAATCTTTAATTTAGAGCGCTGCTCTGTTTGCACTGCAGTAATCGATTGTGCGGTTTCAGCCATAGAAAACTTTCTCGCCGAATACTTTATTTTGGATGAGTGTTAGTCCGAGAATGATCACAAATAGAATGATAGCTTGGGCAGTCGCATACCCATACTGGTTGGCTTTATAGAAAGTGTCAAATATCTGCACACTGGCTACATCAGCAGTGCCCTGTGCCGCAGGCTGACGCATGACATAGATATGGTTAAACGCTTTAAAAGTCCCAATAAATGCAATTAGGGCCAGGTAGAAAGTCACGGGTGACAACAATGGTATGGTTATGTGGCGGAAAACGCTCCATTTACCGGCACCATCGATTTCTGCGGCTTCATAGAGTTCATGTGGGATCGAACCCAGGCCTGCTAGAAAGATCACTGTGTTATAGCCAACATAGGTCCAAATACCAAAGAAAATGATCGAAACCAAAGCCATACTTGGTCCAGCCCAAAATCCTTCGAGGTTTGTCCAACCAAACATCACATGCGTGAAAGGGCGCGGTTCAAACAGCCACTTCTGTGGCTCCAGACCGACCATAACCAGGAATTGGTTGGCTAGGGCTGTTTCACGGGGGCTGAAGATTGACCGGAAGACCACCGCTGTGGCGACCACAGGGGTGATATATGGCAAAAAGTACAGCATACGGAAGAATTCCTGCCCCTTTATTTTTTGGAAAAGCACGTATGCCAGTATCAATGCTAAAGCTAGCTCTCCGGGAACGGTTCCCAAGGCATAGAACAAAGTTATCGGAAGGGATAGCAGGAAATCCGGATCTCCCGATGCCAACAAACGCTGCCAAGCCATAGGGAGCAGCAGACCACCTGCGATCAATAAAAAGGCTGCAGCCAATTTTGCGATCAAACCTTTGGTTGTGGATGAGCGGAAAGCACTGTTCCAAGCTATATAAGCTAAGACCAGCAGTCCGATCCCTAAGATGAAAAAAGCGACGCCTATCCAATCTCCCAATGCTTCTTCATAGTTTGCGATCCCGATGAAATCCCCCTTCTTAACCCGCCACTTAAACATGCTCATATAGAAAGCATAGCCAATTGGGAAGAATCCAAAAACAAATAACACCAAGACTGCAGGCATGATAAACAGATAACCCGTTATTTGTTCTTTTACATCTATCCACCGAATTCGCTTTTTTGTCCCCCGGACAGCAGAAGCTTGCGAAAGTGAGTTCGCTGTCAAAGCTCGCCTCCTCTTTTGCGCGTTGTCACCAAATAACCGGTAAAACGTTGGACATTTCTCTTCTGGCTATATAAAAACACGGGTATTTAACCGCCAGTAACATTATATAACAGAAACAAAAGAATGGGGAATGTGCCAGATATCCCTAATCAAATGTTATGCATGTCATTATTTATTTCCCTGAACTATCCATGTCGGATACAGAGTCAATACCGCAGGCTGTCTGTTCGACGTTAATCTCTATATAGAAATCGACGTCAACCGGGAAGTAATGATAAACTATACGTATCATATCTGATTTCGGCAATCATCAGAACATCGAGGGAATAACACAATTAGCACACATATCCGAGCTTTATTCGTGTCAGTTGTTTGTGTACTGATCATAACCTTGGCATCCGCCTGCCAAAATAATTCATCGCCAGCAAAAACTCGCTCAGCTTTGATCGCAACGGCTACCCGAACGCCGCGCAAATCGGCTTCGGTGACACCGCACCCGACGCGCAAGGTCAGGAATACACCCGAACCGACAAGCGACATCGACGTCAATCCAAAAGATATGCAGGGAGTCAAACTCCAGTTCTGGCATATATGGAATGGACCGGCTGAGCAGGTCATATCGGCGTTGGTTAATGAATTCAATCAGGAAAACGAATGGGGCATTACCGTACAAGGAGTTCCATTCAGTTCCTTAGATGAATTAAACGAAAAAGTCACCCAAGGGTTCAGCGAACAAGGACTCCCCCAGATTGCCACAGCGTATATATACCAAGCATTGAACTGGTCTGATGACGCAGATATACTGGTTGTGCTTGACGAGTATGTGAATGACGTGATTTGGGGACTGGAACAAAAAACGCAGGATGATTTCCACCCTGTTTTCTGGGAACATGACTTTGTTGAAGGGGTGCGGGTCGGCCTCCCTGCCCAGCGTTCAACCCAAACGCTGTACTATAACTCAACCTGGGCTGAGGAGCTTGGTTTTCACTCTCCGCCGACGACCCCCGCGGAATTCTTGGAGCAAGCCTGTTTGGCTTCAGAATCATTAATGGAAGACGAAAGCAGAGAAAATGACGG
>Ga0209013_10001306_pt1 | contig 22932 bp, 16 predicted proteins | sample Cruoilmetagenom2_FD_187291 | JGI IMG/M metagenome (GOLD analysis project Ga0209013, IMG submission 187291) | Oil polluted marine microbial communities from Coal Oil Point, Santa Barbara, California, USA - Sample 2 (SPAdes) (version 2) | ecosystem: Environmental > Aquatic > Marine > Oil seeps ... | reverse complement strand
CTTCTTTACGAGCAGTATTGACAAGAATTCCACCTTTAGGCATCTTATTCAATAAATCGTAATTTATTGATTTTTTTGTTTTATCATTAGCTGGAATATGCAAAGACACATAATTGCAAGTACTATACAATACATCCACAGAATCCACTACTTTCACTCCATCGGCTTCAATTTTCTCTTTTGCAACAAATGGATCGAAAGCATAAACTTCCATACCAAAGCCTTTGGCAATATTTGCAACATAGCGTCCCACATTACCATAAGCATGAATTCCGATTTTCTTTCCTCTAAGTTCAACTCCTGCTTTTCCATTATATCCATTTCGTGCAAAGAATACCATCATACCTAGCACCAATTCTGCAACAGCATTGGAGTTTTGCCCTGGTGTATTCATGGCAACAATTCCTTTCTCGGTGCAAGCTTCAAGATCTATATTATCATACCCTGCTCCAGCACGAACAATTACCTTTAGATTTTTTGCAGTTTCGATAACCTCGCGAGTAGCTTTATCACTTCTGATTATCATTGCATCAACATCTGAAACCACTGCTAAAAGGTCAGCTTTATCAGTATAAGATTCCAACAAAACCAATTCATAACCTGCGCCTTCCACAACTTCTCTGATACCATTAACGGCGGCAGGAGCAAAAGGCTTTTCGGTTGCAATTAATACTTTTGTCATTTTATTTGATATTTAAATTAATAAAATGTCATTGCCAGCCAAATCGAAGCAATTCCAGAAGAATTACTTTAGTCGTTCCTCATGCACTGAATGACGAAAAGCAGGAAATGAAATTCAAATCCTGCTAATCCTATAATATACTATTTTACGTGTATGCTTTTGAATTCTTTCATGCAATCAACAAGTGCCTGAACACTTGATTTTGGCAAAGCATTATAGGTGGAAGCACGGAATCCACCAACAGAACGGTGTCCTTTAATACCAGACATTCCTTTTGATACAGCAAAATCAAGGAAATCCTTTTCTAATTCTTTGTACTCTTCGATCATCACAAAACAGATATTCATAATAGAACGATCTTCTTTGTTTACAACAGTACCTTTGAACATTGGATTTCTATCAATTTCATCATAAAGAACAGCAGCCTTTTCTTCGTTTATTTTTTGCATAGCTGCTACACCACCCTTCTCCTTAATCCATTTTAAAGTTTGCAATGCAGCAAAAACAGGAACTACAGGAGGAGTATTAAACATAGAGCCACCTTTGATATGAGTTCTATAATCTAACATGGTTGGAATTTCACGATTCACTTTACCTAAGAAATCATCTTTTACGATTACAAAAGTAACACCAGCTGGAGCGAGATTCTTTTGAGCTCCACCATAAATTAACACATATTTAGAAACATCTACAGGACGAGAAAAAATATCAGAAGACATATCTGCTACCAAAGGAACATTAATATCCATATCTTCTTTAATCTCTGTACCGTAAATAGTGTTATTGGTTGTAATGTGAAAATAATCTGCATCAGCAGGAATTTCGTAACCTTTTGGAATAAAATTATAAACTGCATCTTTAGATGATGCTACCTCTACAACTTCACCAAAAAATTTTGCTTCTTTTTGAGCTTTATTTGCCCATGCTCCAGTATTTAAGTAGGCTGCTTTCTTTCCCAATAAATTGTAAGGAATCATGCAAAACTGAGTAGAAGCACCTCCACCCAAAAATAATACTGAATATCCCTCTGGGATATTTAATAGTTCTTTAAATAAAGACTGAGCTTCATCCATCACTGCAACAAATTCTTTACTACGATGCGATACTTCCATAATAGAAAGGCTTGTACCTGCAAAATTATGAATTGCTTCAGCAGTTTTTTCCACTGTAAAATCAGGAAGGATTGAAGGACCTGCAGAAAAGTTGTGTACTTTCATTTTTCAAACGTTTTAAATTTTTGTATTATTCCATATCCTGAGGCAAATTTGCAAATAAAAATTTATTTAGAGATGATTTTATTTCTAATTTTCTATGTTTTGCAACAAATAATTACTCATCTCTTCCCCTTTAATATAGATTAATATTTACGCTCTGAAAAACAGAAATTTAACACACAGAATAATTTTAAATTTTTGTCTCCATTTTCTATTCGAAAGAATGTATTCAAACACATCATCTATCGACTACAATAAAAATGAGATAAATAGACTTACAGCTACAAAAATATTAATTTATGCTAATAAATAGTCTGGTTTGTATAATAAAAAAAGCAGATGTATAAACTTACACATCTGCTTTTTGATTTATTATTCTTATGAATTATCCTTTGTAAAATGGAATTTTTACAATTTGTGCCTTTAAAGCCTTCTTTCTAACACGAATATATATTTCAGAACCTAACTTAGAAAAGCCACTTTTGACATATCCCATACCAACTGCTTTTTCAATCATTGGTCCCATTGTTCCTGATGTAACTTCACCAATTTCATTACCCTCAGCATCTTCAATTTTATATCCATGACGTGGTATTCCACGATCAATCATTTCAAATCCTTTTAGTCTACGTTGAGGTTTATCTGCTTTTTGCTTTTCAAAAATATCACGATTAATAAAATCGTTTCCTTCCACAAATTTAGTAATCCAACCAAGACCTGCTTCAATAGGAGAATGATTATCATCAATATCATTACCATATAAACAGAAACCTACTTCTAAACGTAGCGTGTCGCGTGCACCAAGACCAATTGGTTGAATTCCGAATTCTTTACCAGCTTCAAACACAGCATTCCATAATTTTACGCCATCCTCGTTAGAGACATAAATTTCGCATCCTCCGGATCCGGTATAACCGGTTGTTGAGAAGATAGCATTTTCAATACCTGCAATATTTAACTTTTTAAAAGTATAATACTCCATATCCTCAACTGGAACATCAACAATTTTTTGCATAACTTTTAATGCCAAAGGACCTTGAACAGCCAACTGACAAATTTCATCGGATGCATTATACAATTCTGTACCTACAGTCAAACCCATTTCTTCAGCATTCTTGCAACACCAATTCCAGTCCTTTTCAATATTGGCAGCATTTACTACTAACAGATAGGTTACTTCATCAAAACGATAAACCAACAAATCATCAACGATACCTCCATTACCATTTGGAAAACAAGTATATTGTACTTTTCCATCAGTAAGAGCTGCAACATCATTTGTTGTTAATTTTTGTACAAAGTTAAAAGCCTTTGGACCTTTCACCCAAAACTCACCCATGTGTGAAACATCAAAAACACCTAATTTCTCACGAACACAAAGATGTTCTTCTTTAATTCCACTATACTCAATAGGCATATTATACCCAGCAAATGGTGCCATTTTTGCACCTAATTCTTCATGAAAGCTAGTAAATGCTGTTCTTTTCATTGTATTTTGTATTTAAGGCAAACCATCAATTAATTTTTAATTAAGAATAAAATCGATTGATCCCGCCAAGGAATAAATATGTTTGTATTATGGTTCTTATATTAATTTTGCAAATGTAAAAATTTTTCTCAGATAACGTTTGCATTAAGATACTACTTTACAACACTAGGTTTGTGTGTATAGCCAATCCTATAACCGCCTTTAAATAAAACAACAAATCCATCTGACACACCACAAGCAGCTTTATACTTAGCAGCTTCCTCATAATTATCAAACTTCCCGATTGTATATCGATGCCATCCTTCCACATATAAATGCTCTATAATAGCTCCTCCCTTATATCTATTATAGAGATCAACAGAACTCATTTCCCTTCTACAAGCAGCAATTTGAACCCTATATATAAAATCTTCATTTGCTAATTCTTGTCTGTCAGTATTCTCAATTTTAATTAAACTTAGACTTGGAGCCAAGGCAATTGGCGCAACAATAGCCATTTCCTTCTTTTCAACAGGTTTTGCATCTTTCACCACTAATGCTTTCTTTTCCTCGACAATTTCAGGTTTAACTTTTTGTCTATAAATATCAAATCCACCAAATCCACCACCTCTTTCCGAGGCAAAATAAAATACACCAGACTTGTCTTTAAAATAAGTTATATCATTATCCGTACTATTAATAGGAAAACCCATATTTACAGGCATTCCCCATGTTTTGTTTGCATTACGCTCACACTTAAAAATATCATATCCTCCCATTGTATTATGTCCTTTGGAGCTAAAATATAATTCCATCCCATCTGAGCTTACAAATACGTCCCCCTCATCATATTCAGTATTAATCTGGCCACCTATATTAATAGGTTTAGACCATTTTCCTTTTTTATTCAGACTACAATAATAAATGTCACATTCTCCAAATCCACCTTTTCTGTCGCTAACGAAATAAACTTCCTTTCCATCATCAGTAAAGCATGCTGAGCTTTCCCGGGAAGACTCTTCATTAATAAAAGTAATCGGTTCAATGTACTTCCATTTATCCTTACGTTTCTCCGCAAAGAAGAAATCGCCATTCCCTGAATTATCGCTATAAACAACAAACCTATCATTCATATACTTAGATAAAAAAGCATAATTTGATTTCTTATCAAATTTATTATCTACAACGATAGATTTATCTGCTAATTTATCTGAAAGCGAAACTTTATATATTTTTTCATAAAATTTACTATCCCTTACAGATCTCTGATCTTGTCCTTCTATTCCTCTACGGGAACTAAAATAAAGATTACCTGCATATTGGTATGGATTAAACTCATCAAATTTGGTATTCACTTTATTTGAAAGTAATTCAACCTTGCTAATATTTTGCTCATCTAACAAAAGTTTACCGTTTCTGCACTCTTCAATATGTTTAAGACACAACTCAACCAAATCCTGCGTATTCTTTTCATGGTTCTGTTGAATTAATTCCAAATTCATCTTGAAGTGAACGATTGCCTGACTAAATTCATTTTGATACTGATAGACCATACCAATGAAAAAATGAACATCTCTACTTAGATTTTCCTGCAAAGAATCAACTTTAAGTAGATATGGCAATGCTTTAATCTTTGGACCATCAATCAAGTAGCATATACCAATATTATAATTAAGCTGTGGATTCTCTGGATTTACATCATAAGCCTCTAACATCAGTCCCAAACTTTCTGTAACATAACCTAAGCCACTATTATACAGTTTATTTGCCTCTTTTATTTTAAGGTAAACTGCCTTTCTTTCAGCTTTTTTCTGAACAAATTCTGATTTATCCACAGGTAACAATTCCTGAGCATATACATGAATTTGTAGCATTACAAATATTAACAAAATAAGAGTAGTGTAAAATCCTTTCATATATTAGTATTTTAGATATTAAATAGATGGTTCTAATTTAAAGAAATTAGAGAATTAATGCTGTTTATATCAAAAAAAATGAACTTAACTAAAAAATATTAGTTTATAGGATATATAATAATAAATTCTAAACATTACCAATACTAGGCATTTATGGTACAATCAGGCAGTATTCCAAATAGGTAATTTAAAAATTAATTAGTATTATTGCATAGGAATACTATAATAATAATTGTAAAATTTGTTATTCCTGAAAAATGAAATTATTTTTTTATAATCACAGAACAACAAGATTTCCAAATCAACATAATCACAACCTTTAATATTATGACCCAAGGCGAAAAAATTATTGATTTATCCTATTTAAGGGAAATGTCGGGGAATGACAAAAGTATAATTAAAGAAATGATTGAAATCTTCATTGACCAAATTCCAGAATTTGAAGAAGAAGTTTCTTCAAGATTTGAAGTGCAGGATTGGAATGGTCTTGGAGCCATAGCTCATAAAGCAAAATCATCTGTTCGAACTATGGGAATGGAATATATGGGAGAATGTCTTGAAAAATTAGAACATTATTCAAAAGGAAATCTTAAATTTGAATTACAGCTAAAAAAAGAAAAAAGTATTGAGTTCAGTCCTGAAGATGAAAAATGTTGGCGAAATGTGATGCACGAACATAAAAATGATGTTGATTTAAAGGAAATACCAGAACTTGTAGAAAGTTTTCTTAATCAATGTCCGAAAGCAATGGAGGAACTTCAGTATACCTTAAAACACCTTTAAACCATTACCTGAGCTATGAATATTGAAACCAAACAAGTTGATTCTATTACAATAATGAAATTAGGTGAAACCAATCGTCTTTATGCCCTAAATGCAAATATCGCAAAAGAAAAGATGAATGAAGTTCTAACTCAGCCTGAATCCAGACTTGTTGTGGATTTTGAGGCCATAAGTTTTATCGATAGTTCAGGATTTGGAGCTTTATTATCGGCTCTTAAAACATCCAAAGAACATCATAGTAAAATTAAGCTATGTAATATCAATAAAGATGTTATGGAATTAATTGAATTAATGCAATTAGATTCTATATTTGATATTTTACAAGATCCTTCAGCATGTATCACTAGCTTTTCATCCATAGAATAAACCGCCATTATGGCTAAGGTTTCGCCACATATCCTAGTTGTTGACGATGACGTAATTATCCTAAAGTTTATTGAATTTACCCTTAAAGGATTAGGTTATCAAACAACACTTGCTAAAAATGGAAAAGAAGCCATTGAACATGCGAAAAATTTACACTTCGATTTAATTATATCTGATTTGTACATGCCATTAATGGATGGCAATGATTTGGTACGTCATTTTCGTAAATCTCCAGAATACAAGCACACACCATTTATATTTCTTTCAGGAAACAACGAAGAAGAAACCTGGATTAAAAACTTAAATGATGGTGCAGATGATTTCATAACCAAGCCAATTAAGCAGAAAATATTCATCTCCAAAATAAAATCCCACCTTAAAAAGGCATATTTAAGAGAAGATTTAATAAATGGCGCCCGTAAAAATAATATCAGTTTCGAAAAAGGGAATTTGATTTATTGTGCCAATAGAACAAAACCATTCCCACTTTCCAGAAAACATATCAAAACAAAAATAAAAGTTGTTTATACAAATACAGATTTGTTTATGGCTTTGCAAGAAGTGAATACCTGGGGTATTATCATTGACGATAATGCGAGATGGGCCATGGATATTCTACAAAAAATCACCGAAATAGTTTCTAATCATATTCCTATCAGCCTTCTATTATCAGACACAGAGGACAATGAAAAAATTGACTTTTTCCTTAATTACCAAATCAATACTTATCTCTATAAATCATTACCATCCAAACTAATTATCCATCAAATAAATTCGGATATACAAAGAGAGGTGGATCTAAAAAACAAATATCTAAACGCATTAAATACCGCAGCAAAAAGATCTCCGATTCGTTGTGAAAATGATTTTTCTTTAAATATAAAAGATTACAATATTCAAATTCTGCATGAACCATATGATAAGCTACCTGGTGGTGATTATTATGAACTTATTGAAGTAGATGAAAATCGGAAAATTTTTGTTTTGGGAGATGTGATGGGGAAAAAGTGGGATGCTTGGTTTTTCGTCCCAGCCTACATCGCATATATACGAAGTACCATAAATTTTTTTCTAAACAGAAAAGAATTAGATTTTGTAGCATCACCAGGTAAATTCCTGGAAATTATTAATCAATATGTATTTAAAGATTTGAAACTAACCGAAGTTTTTACTACTCTGAGTATCATTTCTATTTGTACTGCTTCCAATAAAATAAGTGTGGCTTCTGCAGGGGCTCTTCGACCTTATTATTTTAATGCTTTTGATGATACCATCTCACAATTAAATATAGTTGGGACTTTATTGGGCGTTATTCCTGATGCAAAATACCAAAGTCTGGTTCACGATTTTCAGAATGGAGACAAGCTTATCTTTTATACTGATGGTTTTACAGAAGCGACAAATGACAAGAATAATGAAATGATTGGTGATGATGCCATCTTTTTTGAATTGGAGAATAATAAAAATGAAAAAAATCTATCTCTCCGAAAAATAGATGAAGAACTGACCCATGAATTTAACGTATCTAAATTCGATGATGATCGAACACTTATGATTATTCAAAGAAATTAATTCTTTTCACTTATATATCCATTTTTTTTATCATTTTTGCCCAATAGATAAAATTAGATGAAATGAATGATATTGTTGGATGGATAGGAAGTCTTCTTTTTGCAATATGTGCACTTCCACAAGTAATACATACTTTTAAAACCAGAAAAACAGATGATTTGAATGAATTATTTTTGTGGCTGTGGTTTTGGGGGGAAGTTTTCACTTTCACCTACATTATTGTAGATGATTTTGCGAGTCACAATCAACACATACCTTTATATTTCAATTATATTTTCAACCTAGTATTATTATTTTACTTGCTTTTCGCAAAGTATACCTATAATTCAAAACCTACTTCCTTAGCTATCCTAAAACAAAAAATTAAAAAGAATCACAGATAAATACAAAAGCCGGATGTTGATCCGGCTTGTTGAATTAATGTCTTGACGCTGTATTTTTAATTTTCTCCCGAATATCTCTCGACTCCTCGGATAGTAAAAAACTCTTGGTTGATTGTGGTAGAAAATCCAAAACTTCCTCTAAACGATCTCTTCGAATTGCTTCCCGTATTTTTGATGCGGAAATATAATTAGTATCTCCACCGCAAGTAATCCGAGGAATTTCAAGCACTTCTACTCCATTTGATGGTAGGTGTTTCAACATAGCCTCATTATAAGCAGCAGTAACTGGCGAGTACATTTCTGTACCAACATACCTTTTATTAATATTTAGGATCGGAACAATGTATCGCAAAAAAGTAAGAACATCTAACTCGGCCTGTTTTGCAGCAATATCGCATTGCTTTTCTTCCTTCAGAAAATAACAAGGAAATATCGTTCCTGACACAACATAATCTCCCCCCTTTACCATGATTAAATTATCAATATGGCCCAATTCCTCTTTTATTAATCGCCAACGAACGTTGAAAGTAAAGGAAGAACGATCTTCTTCTACAATGAACAGATATACCAATCTGTTTTCATTACATGCCTTTTCAATTAAATATTTATGTCCTTTCGTAAAAGGATTACAATTCACTACTATTGCGGCAATATCACCAACAGATACCTCTTTTCTGATTGATCTTAAATAATCTTGATAAGTCTTTATATTCTCATAACCAAACTCGAGTACTGAAAACAAAGGTTCTGCTGTGGCAATTTCAGTAAACCCAAGACCCTTGAAAACTTCCAAATTCCGAGGCTTCGTATACACAAAAATGTGCTTAAATTTTAAGATTACCAGATCAATTAAATGGGTAACAATCTGTGCAAAAGCCGCTCCCTCTCTAAACTTAGGTGCCACGGCTACGTACTTAAGCACTTTCCCTTTGTGAGATCCTGTCCCTATGATCTCTCCATTCAAATTATACAATATCATTGAGTAATCCACATCAAGAGGATCAAAATCAAATCCAAGCGGTTCCAGAAATTCAGAAACCAATTTTATATCAAACGGGTTATTTAAATCTAAAGATTCTTCCCGATAATCCGTATTTTCAACTCCCATCCCTATATCCGTTAGTTTTTTTTTGCTAAATATAATTCGTGTGATATATTACACTTTAATATCTATTCAATGTTATGAGATTTTAGCGACAAACACATTTTTTTAAATATGTTTCAAAGGTACTAAATGGCCAAGAAAACATGATAAATGTTTTTTGATTATTCCTCCTATTTTTGTACTACTTCAAAAATCCATATCTCCTATTTATCTTATAAAGAAACAATGCAACGGCAAGTAAATCTGCAGATCCTCCAGGTGAAATCTGATTTACATGACAATAATCAATCAGACCTTGATATTTTGATTTAAAAGCAAAAGATCCATAAGAAATATATGCCTGGTGTGATTTCACTTTCAGTTCTTCCAATATTTTTTCCCCTTTTCGGTACAATATATTACTATCGTTATTATTTGCCATCAATGCCAATAAAGCTATAGTAAGCCCCTCATTAAGAAGTTTGTCTGTTATTATTTTCTTCCCATCAAAATGTTTACTCAATGAAGGAATGGCAAATTTAAACACAGCTGGCAGTCCTTCCTGAATTTCTCCTCTTATGCCATTGCCTTTTTTTCCATATTTTTCGAAACACACCTCTCCATGTGTCTTTTGATTTGGATACATTCGTTGAACTAGCTCCCTATCAACTAAATTCCCATTTAATTCTTTTAATATATCAACAAATTTAAGATACGAAAAGTTTTCCTGGGCGATTAAGTAAGCTCCAACAAACAAAGAAAATCCTAATAAAAATATGGCCCCTTTGTGAGTGTTCACACCATGAGTCTCCAGAAACATGTCCTCTTCCATTCGCATTCCCACCTGCCGTAATCTTGGTAAGGCTTCTGAAATATCATTTCCGGAAAAGGTATATCCGAAATCTACAATTTCTTGAAAATAAACTGAAAGTACAGCGCTAGAATTCAAAAACATGGCAAAATCCATGTCTGTATGAGAACCATTGGATAGACGATCTACCAAACCAGGCTTTGGAGTAAGTGCCACTTCATGCAATAGTGACTTCAAGGCTTCCGCTGAAAGATCTTTGGAAATTCTTTCTTTTATCTTATTATTCAAATACGAATTAATATCCTTTTGAATTTTTTGTTTTAACTCACCCATATCATGAGCTTGAGTCCGCATGCAATAAATAGCAGGGTATTGATTGCAATAATAGCATTTTTTTGCCTTGCCTGAAGAAACCGGATTTCCTTTCTGATCTGTTATATCCACATCTAAAAGTCTGCCACATGGATGTTCCTCTTCAAAAATTTCCGTTATCTTTTTAATATATATAGCCTGACTATCCTTTAATAGCAAGGGAACCAGATAAAAATCACCGGCATGATCTTTTTGATTTAATTCCTGATCTTCCAGGATAGTAATTCGATATGAAAGCAAAAATATTTTCAATTCCTTCAAACAAGTATCAAAAAAGACCTTGATAAGACCATCTGATTTTGGATAACCGGGAATATTAAGGCTTAGGCTCAAGGAAACCATATCTGACTCAGCAATCTTTTGCCTCGCAATTGCACGCTGCTCCTTAGCCTCTAATATATTTTGTAGTACTGTATCCATGCTTCCAATTCTGTTTTAAAATTACACCCTAAAAGTAAAAATACAATTAGGGTGCAACTTTTAATTTTTCCTTAGGATTTATTTAAGAAAGATTCTCTACGTTATATATTACATCAATAATTGTTCCATCTCTATATTCCACAAGTGCAACAATCTTTTCACCTAGTTTTTTCTCTGCAGGCACCCCTGTCATCTTTTCCACTTCCTTCTTAAGATCTCTGATGTCAACTACTGTTATACCAGCTTTTTTTAGAGCAGCAGCTAAATTTGGTTTGGAAGGATTTACGCAAACTCCTCTTTCTGTAACAATTACATCTACACTTTCACCTGGCGTTACTACAGTATGCACCCTGTTTTGAATAATAGGTAAACGCCCACGAAAGGAAGGACAAACAATAACTGTTAAACTTGCACCAGAAGCAGTATCTGAATGCCCTCCCGATGCGCCACGAATTTCACCAGAAGCACCAGTAATAACATTCACATTAAAATCAACATCAACCTCCAAAGCACCAAGCACAACGACATCTAATTTATTGGTCATAGACCCACAATTATTAGCATTTGCATACTGATCACAGGTTATTTCAATGTGGTTTGGATTATTCAATACCGATGTACTAACAGCAGCATCAAAAGACTGCACATCAAAAATAGATTGAAACAACCCTTCATTCAACATATCTACGCCATAAGAAGTTACTCCACCAATCATGAAACTTCCTTTGATATCTTTGCGTTTCATATCCTCTCGAAGGAATTTAGCCACGGCTAAAGAAGCACCACCAGCACCAACCTGAAATGACATTCCATTCTTAAATAAACCAGAATGTTCTATTACCGATGCAGCTATTTTGGCAATTCGTAAATCCATTGGTGAATTGGTAATACGAGTGGTTCCGGAAGCGATTTTCGAAGCATCACCAATACTATCTACTTGCACCACAAAATCGATAAAATGCTGACGAATTGTGCAAGGAACACAAGGATATTCCACCAAATTATCAGTAACGATAATTACATTCTTAGAATATCTGGCATCAATATCTGCATATCCCATTGAACCAAATGCTGAAGGGCCATATGCTCCCGTAGCATTACCTTCTTCATCAGCAGAAGCAGCTGCCAACACCGATAAATCCGGTTTAATTCTTCCTGTAAGGAAATCTCGTACACGACCACCGTGAGAGTGTATAATGGCCGGATATTTCAATTTCCCCTTTGAAATAATTTCACCTAATTGTCCCCTTATACCAGAGGTAAATATTTTTGTTATCATCCCATTTTCCACGTAGGGAACCAATCCATCGTGAGCAGAAGTAAGCGAAGAAGAAGCTAAGGTTATATCCTTAATGCCTAATTGATCCAAGATCTTAATGGTAGCCATCAAAACATGATCGCCCCCACGCAAATGATGATGAAAAGTAACTGTCATCCCATTAAAAGGATTACACTTTTTTATTGCTACTTCTAAATTATCACACACTTTAGAAGTATGTGGTTTTTTTGCTTTTAATGTTCGGGAGATATTAGTTGCAGGAACCTCATCTTCGATAATACTTTTCCATACTCCCTGGTATGGTTCAAGCTTCCCTAAACCTTCTATAAATTCTGGAATTTCTACTCCAATTGCATTTTTCATTTGTCAACTATTTAGATGTACTAAAAAGATCTGATTTCGAGCAAATATAATTTTGATTTGCGACTTAATTATCTGACACTTTTTTCGATTTCCTTTAAATCGATGTTAGCATATTCAAGTACAGTAATTGCTCTTTGTACCACAGGAGCATCCACCATTTTACCATCAATAGCAAAAACCCCAATACCTGCATTTTTATTCTTAATAAATTCGGAATAAACACGGTAAGCTTTCCGAACTTCATTTTCGGTTGGATTAAATACCTCGTGAACAACATCCACTTGTCGGGGGTTTATAAGCGCTTTACCTGCAAAACCAATTTTTTTGATGTATTCCGTCTCCTCCCGGAGTCCTTCTTCATCATTCACATCAGCAAAAACAGTATCTAGTACATCCAGGTTGTATGCTTTTCCTGCCATTACAATTCGTTTTCGGGCATAATCGATGCCAACTCCATCAGGAGTCTTAATAATACCCATGTCAGCAGTCAAGTCTTGTCCTCCAATGGTAATCGCATCAATACGAGGATCTGCTGCAGCAATATCATAAACATTAGCAACCCCTTTAGCAGTCTCTATCATCACATGAATAGTCATTCCAGGCTCCTCAATTCCATGTTCTGACTCAATTCTGCGAACCTCTTTCATAAATTCTCTTACATCTTCCACCGTTTCCGTTTTCGGGAAACGAATATTATCAGGCTGTAAGGGAACGATTTCTTCCAAATCTGCCAATCCAAAAGGAGTATGCATATTATTAACACGCACACAAACCTCTGTATTGTAAAAATTTACAGTCTGGATCATATTTCTCACCAAAATACGCGCTGCATCTTTCTGGTTTAATGCCACAGCATCTTCTAAATCCAGTAAAACCGCATCACATCCGTAAACTCCAGCTTGTTGAATCATGGCTGGATTATTTCCAGGGATGTATAACATTGATCTTCTTTTCTTTTTAGCCATTACATTGTTCCCTTTTGAATACCTAATGATCTTTTGATTGCGGTTTCCACTCTAGCTTTAATTGTTTGAGTTAACGCTCCTTTATCCTTGGCAATAAGATGTATGTCCTTAATTTCCAATTCATCCAGTACTTGGTTTACCGTTTTGCTTATATCTGCTTCAAATTGCAACATTACAGTTGAAGAAATATCAACCAATCGACCGGTATCCGGTTCAACAGGTTCAATCAAGATCATTATATCACTTGATTCAAAAGTTCCGGCTTGCGCTTTAAACTTTGGTGTCATGCGTTGTAAATATTTGTTTAAATACAGTTGTGTTGTGTAAAATTCAATAGTGCAAATTTTAGTGACTTTCGATAAAAATCAAAGCACTTTTAAAGATTTTTTTCCCTAATACTAGAATGTTTTAAAACAGAATTCGTAAACCACTACTATCCTGCGTTTTATAAAACAATTTATCTTTCATTTTTTTCTCAATTTAATTAAATAGCATAAAAAACATGCATTAAAAAGGCATTTATCACCATTCGTGTTTTTTTAGTGATACTTCAAACATCAAATTATTAAAATAATAGCAAACACAACAAAGGTTCTGCATAAATGCAGAACCTCAATAGTTAGTAATAAATTAATGATTAGTGTAATCTTATCAAAAGATAAGATAAATTAAAGGTGTGATTAAAAGAGATCACAAATGGTAAAAATGTTTTTCTCATAAATCTATCGCAATATAAGTGTAAATATTTATTTAACGCAAACGTTTTCTGAGTTTTTCACTTTTACATCATTTATATTTTATCAAGTCCTGAAATAATACTGCTAATAGTAATATTTATGAGATATATAAACCTTTTCTTTCCATTAAAGAATATAAAAGCCCTTTTATTAATATTAAAAACAGCCAACTACTCCAAATATTTTGTCTGTATTTTATTTTAAATAGAAAAAGGAGTAATTGAGCCTGAACTCAAATACTCCTCTAAACTATTATAATTCTATTACAGATTATTTCTTTTGCTTAGTGTCCAGAAAATCTCAAAAGGATTTTATCTCTATCTTGCCCCGACAAGAGAAACAGAAGATATTGTATCCCCCATTCCAACAAGTGTAACTGGCTTATCAATTAATATTGTTGGCACTGCAATAATCTCAATTTCTTCATTTGAATAAATACCTGTCGCCGTAAGTTGATTTGCACCAAACTGCTGAGTAACTAACTTACTAAGGTTTTCCAATTCATTTAAGCCGATCTCAGAAACTTCATGATCTTTAGCCCATAGTAAAACCTCACGTTTATCAATAGCTCCTGTTCCTGCTTTGGCTGCAGCAACCGTTGCTGCTAACTGCATTCCATCTCTATTTTGAATAGGAGTAAGTCTAAATCCTTTCTTTTGTAAGGTAAGATACAGACCAAACATATGCAGTTGCATTCGATGGCAATTGGTATATTCATAAATCTTGAGCATGCCTTTAAAGAGGTTGGAAGCATTTGTATTCTCTTCACATGCTAAGGCTAATTCCTCTTCTCCAATCACTTCCAAAATATCGATAAGCTCTCGTTCGTTAAAACCAACGCTATCCACACTATCTACCAAATGATCAATTAAGTGCTTTCTCACTATTTTATCCTGCGTAGAAGCGACTTCCAAATGCAAAAGATTATCAGGACATGATTTTCTCCAATGCGCAATCATTTTCTTCGATAAGTCAATACGATCGGCTCCTGTTGTACCATCCTGCAATTTTTCATGAAGCATTTGATAACCCGATAGGATGATATATTCCGTATTCACATCATCTTGAGCCATACGCTGATTAAATTCCTCGTCCACATGTAATTTAAAGTTTAGAGGATCGTAGGTTGCAATAAATCGATTTGATTTAGGGCAAGAGTAAGTTTTTCCATCAACGCATATGGAATCTCCTTTGTCAAATTCAATAATCCAATGGATTAAAGCATTCTCTGATGCTCGATTTACATTCGAAGCTTGTTTTAGCTCTCCGTTCTCATCGGTTGTAAGCAAATTAGGAAGATCTAAAAATAGCTGAGCCTGTTCCTTTGGTGCCGAAGCACAATGAACATATACCTGCTTTACTCCGCAAACGGCCATTACATTAGCAACAATTCCACCTTGTCCGCCCATTTGCAATTTATCGTAGCCAACATTTTTATTCAACCATTCAAAAACATCAACCTCTTCAATCAACCACTCTTCCGCGATTCCGGATTTAAAGCAATTCAAGAATCCTCTGATAGCATCTTCTTTTGAACGAATCCCTTTCGCTCCATCAGAAATAATGGCATCAACTTTCAAATTATTTTTATTGATAAGCTTTTCTATACTCTTCCCACTTACTTTAATTACCGCATCTACATTAGCATTAAAAGCACTAATCAAACCATTAATTTGACCTATTTTTTCTAATTGAGCTGGCGCTGTTTTATAGTTTTCAAGCCATTGGACCTTTAGTTCAGAAGTTGACATTAGGATGTAATTTTTATTTAAAGTTCTTGTTTTTATCTCTAGTATATTGGAGACAAAGAAAAATAATTATTCTATAAATTAGGAAAATCTAAGTCAAAAAAAACTAAAAAATTACCGCAATGGTTTGCATTGCCTTTAAAATATTTTACTGAATTAGGAATCCAATAAGACAATATATTACAGAAAGATACAGTCAACACACCTACATTTTATAAGCTGCAACTTCTCTCTTCAGGATTTAAAAACTCCAAAAACCCAAAAAGAATAGGATGTCCAATTACAGACATCCTATTCTCAACTGAATTATCAGAATTTACTAAATGTTCCGAAAAACTAAATTATCTCCCTCTACGTCAATCATGATTTGCTGATTGGAAGTAATACTCTCGGAAAGAATCTGCATTGACAACTCGTTAAGAATTTGCCTTTGCAATACTCTTTTTATGGGGCGGGCTCCAAACTGAGGATCGAAACCAAGCTCTCCCAGATAATTGACAGCCTCATCGCTCAATTGAATGTGAATATCGTTTTTCGCCAACATAGTCTTAATCGATTCGAACTGCAAGGTTACAATTTTCTTCACATCTGCTAGTTCTAAGGGGGTGAAAACGATCGTTTCATCGATTCGATTCAGAAACTCAGGGCGGATACTTTTCTTTAATAAATCCAAAACCTCGTTTTTAGCCTGTTGCAATAAATCCTCCTTGTTTGCAGCATTCATTCTTTCAATTTTTTCCTGAATCAAAAAGGAACCAACATTAGAAGTCATGATAATAATGGTATTTTTAAAATCGACCACCCGTCCTTTATTATCGGTTAACCGACCATCGTCGAGCACTTGTAGTAAGATATTAAAAACATCAGGATGAGCCTTTTCAATTTCATCGAGCAAGACAACCGAATAAGGTTTTCTACGAACGGACTCGGTCAACTGTCCACCTTCATCGTAACCAACATATCCCGGAGGAGCTCCTATTAATCGAGAAACAGAATGTCTTTCCTGGTATTCGGACATATCGATTCGTGTCATTTGATTTTCATTATCAAATAAAAACTCAGCCAATGCTTTTGCCAGCTCCGTTTTTCCAACACCGGTAGTTCCTAAAAAGATAAAGGACCCAATTGGGCGGCTTATGTCTTGTAATCCCGCGCGACTGCGACGAACAGCATCCGACACGGCGGTAATTGCTTCCTCCTGCCCCACTACACGCTTATGCAGCTCCATCTCTAAACCCAACAACTTTTGACGTTCTGATTTCAGCATCCGGTTCACGGGAATACCAGTCCAACGTGAAACCACTTCAGCAATATCTTCACTACTCACCACCTCTTTGATCAAAGCATCAGAATGCTGATTAGCCTTAAGTTGTTTATTCAAGCTTTCGATATTGATTTCCACTTCCTTCAGTTTGCCATATCTGATTTCGGCTACTCTACCGTAATCACCCTCACGCTCGGCTTTCTCTGCTTCGTATTTCAAATTCTCTAATTCTTCCTTACTTCTCTGAATACCATTAATCACTTCTCTTTCTGCTTCCCATCTAGCTCTGTATCGATTTCGATCATCGTTTAATTCCGCAATTTCTCTCGACAGATCTTCCTCTTTCTTTTTATCACCTTCGCGCTGAATAGCCAAACGCTCAATTTCCAATTGCTTGATTCGTCGTTCTATTTCGTCCAACTCCTCAGGCAATGAGTTCATTTCCAATCGCAATTTAGCAGCCGACTCATCAATCAGATCAATAGCTTTATCCGGCAGAAACCGATCAGAAATATAACGTTGTGAAAGCTCAACAGCTGCTATGATAGCCTCATCTTTAATCTGGACTTTATGATGATTTTCATATTTCTCCTTTAATCCACGCAAAATAGATATGGCACTTAAAGTATCGGGTTCGTTCACCATCACCTTTTGAAATCGCCGTTCAAGCGCTTTGTCTTTTTCAAAATATTTCTGATACTCATTCAAAGTAGTAGCTCCGATGGCACGCAAATCACCACGAGCCAAAGCAGGTTTTAGAATATTGGCTGCATCCATGGCGCCATCGCTTTTACCAGCACCAACCAGAGTATGAATTTCATCGATAAAAAGTACTACTTCACCATTCGATTCCACAACTTCTTTCACCACCGATTTTAAACGTTCTTCGAATTCTCCTTTGTACTTGGCACCAGCAATCAATGCTCCCATATCCAAAGAAAAAATTTGTTTGTTCTTTAAATTGTCTGGCACATCTCCTTTGATGATTCTATGTGCCAAACCTTCAGCAATGGCAGTTTTTCCTACGCCTGGTTCTCCAATTAAAATTGGATTATTCTTTGTTCTACGCGATATTATCTGTAGAATTCTTCGGATTTCCTCATCCCTGCCAATCACCGGATCAAGTTTACCGTTTCGGGCACGATCATTCAGATCTATGGCAAAACGTTTTAAACTATTAAAGGTATCTTCGGCAGTCTGTGAATCCACCTTAGCACCTTTTCTTAAATCTGTAATCGCCAACTTCAGATCTTTATCTGTAACGCCATTATCTTTTAACATCTGAGCAATTTGATCCTTGGTCTGTAAAAGTCCTAAAAGGATATGCTCAACAGATACAAATTGATCTCCCATTTTTACTGAAAGATCTGTGGCAGATTGCAATGCTTTACTTGCCTCTCGCGATAGATATGCTTCACCACCACTCACCTTAGGATAAGATCCTAAAATCTGATCTAATACTAATTCAAAATTAGCAGTATTAACCCCTAATTTCTTTAGCAAATAAGCAGTAACATTCTCACCCTCCAATAAAATCCCTTTTAACAGATGACCTGTATCCACAGCTTGTTGCTGTTTACTGGTGGCTAATTGAAAAGCTTTTTCTATTGCCTGTTGCGATTTAATTGTAAAATTATTGAAGTTCATTTTTCTTTGATTTTTTAATTTACCATCCAAACACTTTACGGATTGATTTGCATCTTCACTGCTCCAAATTGTTTGCCAGCACACTACTTTTTTATTTATTCTGCAATTTTGACATTATCAACAAATCAATCAATGTCAATTTGACATATTATTTTAAACTTCCCTGTTATTTTTTCATGTGTTTATAATTTTCTTGTTAAGGCACATGGAAGCCGCAAGTAAATTCAAACCTTCCATCAGGTGTAATTTTAGCTATTAAATTTTCATGCTCGTTTCATGTTAAAGAACTATATCCTCAATAAACTAACCACACACGATAATTTATATATTTGCACCTTAAATTTTCAAAATAAATAAATCAATATATGAAAGCAACAACTTGCTGGACAAAAGGAATGTCCTTAAATGCAACAAACAATAGAGGTCACCAAGTGGTTATGGATGTTCCGGAAGAAAAAGGTGGAACGGATATAGGAGCAACTGCTTTTGAATTGTGTTTAATGAGTTATTCTGGCTGCGTTAACACCATTTTTAATATGGTGGCAACAAAAATGCGAATTGAATTCGACACACTGGAAGTAGATGCTACAGGATTACAAAAAGACGAAGCTCTTACCTTTACAGATGTGGAAATAGAATTAAGAATTAACACCGAAGCAAGTGATTCAAAAATTGAGAAGTGCTTGCAACAAACGCTTAAACTTTGCCCTGTAGGTATATTATTCCATCAGGCCGGAGTAAATACAACCTACACCATTCAAAAACTACAAATGGCATAGAGCTATTGCTTATCTCTAAAAATCTCTTGTTTACGCAAGGGATTTTTTTGTTTCCCAACTTTTATTTTGCGGTATACTTACAACTTAACACGGCATTATTAATAGTTTTCCCCATTTTACTGGTGCTAGCAATCACACAAAGGGGGCGCGGAGCGAATTCCGCATGCATTTACTATGTAGAAAATGGGCACGGAGCGAAATCCGCATGCATTTTCAATAGACAAAATGGCTTCGGAGTGAAATCCGCATGCATTTTCAATGTAGGAAATGGGCACGGAGTGAAATCCGCATGCGTTTCCGATAAGAAAAATGGCTTGGTAAGAAAATCCACAATGCTTTTTGCAAATAAAAATCTCTTCGTAATCTCCTATATCCCCACCTGCAATTCCAAACACAGTTAGATTTAATCAACCTCTCAAGTTTTAAAAAACACCAGACTGCTTACAAATAAAAACTCCTGTTTGAAAACGAAAATCCAGTAATGAAGGATATATTGCCAGACCTCAGTTCTAAGATGAATTAACAAATCTTTAACGCATACATCAACAGCTCATTTGATTACAATTCAAAATAAAAGAGTAATTTGTATTTTATTAAAATATAAAACGAGAGATATGAAACATTTAATGATTGCACTTTTCTTTTTAAGTAGTCTTACCGGATTTTCGCAGAGAGAAAAGAGTAGTGTATTGGTTGGGCAAAAGGCACCTGAATTTAGTGCTATCGACCAAAATGGCAACATGGTGAACAGTCAGGATATCCTGAATAATGAAGAACTGATTGTGGTATTCTATAGAGGTGAATGGTGTCCGTATTGCAATAAACATTTAAAACTCCTGGAGGAGCATGTTTCCGATTTTAAAAAAGCTGGAGCCCGATTGGTTGCCATCACTCCGGAAATACCTGTTAGCATCAGCAAAACAATAGAAAAAACAAAGGCTGAATATTCAATTCTCTACGATAAGGATGCTAGAATCATGAAAGCCTATGGTGTTGATTTTGTGTTACCAGAAAAATTAAGAGAGAAATATAAGGAATACGGTATTGACCTCACAAAATCGAATGGAAATACCGACCAGATGTTACCAGTTCCTGCCACCTATGTTATTGGCAAGGATGGAATGGTGAAATACTTTCAATATGATCCCGATTATAAAAATCGATCTACTCCAAAAGAAATTTTAATGCATTTATAAATAAAATAGAACTGGCAAAACAAAGGGGAAGCAATGAAAATTAATTCATGCTTCCCCTATATTTTTTCCTTCGATGTATTACTCTCAACATTCATCGAATTGCTAATTCAACATTATTGTCTTTTTCGCGTAATTCTGAAATTACCTTCAGGTAAAACTTTCACCCAGAAAATTTCTATCCACGCAAGTAATCTACGTAAAACATCAAAATAAAGGCTTAAATAAAATATAATGCTAGTAAGCCACACAATAATAATATTGAACCAGAATGTATCAATCAGGTAGTTCCCTATTCTTTTTTGTGGGGCATAAAGTTGAGCTCTGCCATTTCTGCTAGTTGGAATCTGAAAAACAGGGTCTTTTAGCTGAATCAATTCTTGCTTATATTCCACAATCCTTTTTAGTTCCAGCCTATTGAGGGCAATCTGTTCAATAGCTGCATTATGGTATTTTTGCTTGTAAGCAATTACCTGTTTTTTGCCGCCAAACTGCTTTACCAGCGAATCATATTTCTGATCTCTTTCATCAGATTGGTGGTTGTATTCAACCCATCCCGATTGTTTCATATTATTCAGCCATGCAAATATCTTTTTAGAAGAATGACGCAAGCCAATTCTGGAAATCTCCAAATCGGAAGGCAAAAAATACTGATTAGCTAATTTATTTAATTCGGTCTTTAAAAGTTTGAATTTATTTTCCGCTTCGGTCCTTAACCATTCTTTATAAGTTTGCTCCAAACTCGGAATTAGAAAAGATGACCGATAGGAATCTTCGCTCATTTTCTGATCGTAGTCAAAAAATTGTTTTTCGAATTCGTTATCTCTAAACTGCTCCACCACCAAAGCCTCGTACGCCCACCGCGATGTCATCAGATCTCCAACTATTGGCACATACCTTTGGGTAGTTATAGCAGGATGTAATTTATTAAAGTTGACAATAACCCCTGAAAACAGCAATTGTGGAACTAAGATAAAAGGGATAGATACATAAACGGCAACAACTGAATTTAGTCCTGCTGAAAGATTTAATCCAATTAGATTTGCACAAGCCGATGCCGTGTAAAGCACCAACCAATACTCCCAAGTTAATCCTTGAATCTCTAAAATGGTGTTGGCAATAATCACAAATAGAAAAGTCTGTATAGCTGAAATTATCAACATGATAATCACCTTTGAATTAAGGTAACTAGATCGACTTAAATTCAGAAAGGATTCCCGTTTCATGATTCTTCTATCATGTAAAATTTCCTCCGCTGCTATAATTAAGCCTAAAAACAAAGCCACCACAACAGCCATAAAAATAAAAGAAGGAATGTTCTCATTTTGAGAAAAGATATAAGCATTCGGGTTGTCGCTCGTACCACTTATATATTTCGTGAAATAGCCCAAAACAACTGCCAAAACAGGAGCTTCCAATAGTGTAATCAGCATATATTGTCTGTTGCTGATCTTGGATTTAATATCTCTGGAAAGATAAATTTTAAGCTGTTCGAATCGTTTTGGTATATTAAAATAATTCTTGGGTATTAATTTTTTACGTCGTGGACGCTTTATGGGAGTTTTACTTTCTATATTTTCCTGATATTTCTCATACCACTCATCAGAACTTTTTTTTCGTTTCCGGATTTGTCGGCCATATTCGTTCATCATACGCGCTTCCACAATCCGAAGTATTTGCTCTGAATTCACATTCCCACAAGTCAAACACTCACTCTCATCTGGCTTTACGTAATTACTTTGTGTTTTAAAATAGACCACTGCATCAATTGGGTTTCCGTAATAAATCACCTTCCCACCATGATCCATAATGATCAGTTTATCCAGGAGCTTAAAAATATCTGAAGATGGTTGATGTATATTGCAAAGCACCAATTTTCCTTTAAT